>JAABUN010000931.1_pt1 | contig 70774 bp, 82 predicted proteins | sample 5559311 | NCBI WGS metagenome assembly JAABUN01 (sample SAMN10711877, study PRJNA513370) | rock metagenome | isolation source: Antarctica rocks | place: Antarctica: Victoria Land, Siegfried Peak sud | reverse complement strand
AAGTATTATCTTAACTCTTATATCTACTCCCTCTTTAAGACTTCTTCTTTAAGTTCTTTTATCCTTTATAATAGTACTTCTTAAGTATTAGGTAGCGGGGACTTAGTTTATACGCCTAGTAGCCGCCCTTATATAGTTAGTTATAATCGTGATATATCTATTATTAATTTATTAACTAAATCTTAAGACTTACTTTTTATATAAGCTTAGTCTCTTATATTAGGGCGGGTCGTCTATAGTAGTTAACTAACCTTTTTACCTTATACCCGTAATAACCCTTCTCCGCTTATCTTACTAATAGTTAGGCTACTACCCCTAAGTAGGGTAGAGTAATTAGAATATAAGAGTGCTATATAATAATATAGCTATTAAGTACTATAAATAGTACGTGTATATATATATATAGAACTTTCTATTCTTATTAATAGTAAGACTAATCACTACCCTTCTCCTTTAAGGGGAATTCCCTCCTCTATATACTATAGGAAAAGGGGTAGCGCCATGCTACTACGTACTATAGACGCCACGTTAATAGTAGCGCCGTATTCCTAACTAGTCCTTATAGTTAACGTCTTTTTTTATTCCCGGTATATTATTATAATATAATCTATAGAAGGCTTCTATAGAGAGCTATCAAGGATTATTCCTTAGTAATATACTTAGCTATTCTTTATACCTTCTAGATAGCTAGATATCTTTCAACTATTTAACCTATTAGTTATAGTACCTAACAAGTAGGTATATTACTAGTAATTATTTACCTTTAAATTATATCCTTTACTTTTAGTATTATAATAGAAGCTTTATAAATATAATAGGTAACCTTCTTTATAATAATATAATTATAAGACGTATTCTCTATTATAAATAACTAGATTCTAGTAATATAATCCTAATTAGCTATTACCTTAAATAGATAGTTAATAATTTAAGAAGTATTATATAATCTCTTTTACCTTTAAAGGCGTTTTTCTTTATCTTTATAATTATAAAAAAATTATACTTTTTACTTCTTATCCTTCTTATTTTAAATAGTTTACTAGATTTAAACTATATATTTATACTCCTTTATAAACTTATTAATCTAGTCTTTAAGACCCTAAGGAGAGGCGTTTATAAGGCTATTAGGTAGCGGTACTAGGTTAGTTATAATAAAGGTAATATTAAGTTAGAGATATAAGTATATAAGGGGATTATTACGATATATCTTATACCTAAGGCGTTACCTAGGTAATAGTACGCTAAACCCCTTTAGAGGGGATATAACTATAGGTAAATAGGGGTTATATTTATAGGTAAATAGGGGCTATATTTATAGGTAAAGGGTTTGTAACCGTAGTATTTCCCATAATCATTACTAAGACTTCTGCTAAGGTACCTTAACTGAGGTCCGGGTGACTAGCCCTATACAGCTAGAATGGATGCAGGTAAACTCCTCAAACCTAATTGAGTCTAGATGATCTGCGTAGAAGCCTCGGCCTTCCCCGCATGGACGGCCGTCGTCCGCTCTGGCATTCGTTGTTGACGCAGGAAATGGTCACCTCTGCACGACTGCCCAGTGAAGCATCATTACCTTATACTCACGTCCAGCATGACGAGCACACAGTTGAACTTCCTCGCACCTTTGGACGCTCCTCTACCTCCTCCATCAGACGGCGAAGTTCTCACGGCGGCCCAGTGGATCACCTTGATGGCAATTGCAGACACAATAATTCCAGCTATCGAAGTCTCCTCGACCACATCAGACAATAGGCTATGTGTCCAAGCGGCTGAGTATACGAGCGCCATCAGTACTGTCAAGGATGGCGTGACGGCCGAAGCCCATGACAATCATCCCCAGGCGTACATGCATGAAAACGCTAGCTCGGTCCCAGGGTTCAAAGAGCTCCTACGGAGGACGATGAGTGACTTCGTGAGGGAGGACGCCAGGAAAGGGATCAGGGTTATATTGTCAGCTTTGGAGTAATAGGCTCTCCAAGATAAGTATAGGAATTACGCTAACAGACTTCAGTACTCGAGCAGGGTGCCTATTGACTACCGGCTATACGACCTCTTTCCACGTCCAACCCGTCAATATCCGTCAGCAAATCCTACAGGGCTGGGCCAAATCGTACCTTTTACCGCTGAGGCAAAGTGCCAAAGCTCTGGCAGCCATTGTAACTTTGACGTGGGTGAGGACAAGCCCCACAATCGGTCCTGTACTAGGCTTCCCTCGAGCGCCTGTGCATGGCAAACCTGGCAAAGGCTTCGACTATAGCTTTATACAATTTCCTCCAGGTGCGGAGCCGGAGATCCTTGAGACCGACGTGGTCATCGTGGGAAGTGGCTGTGGAGGCGGTGTATGTGCAAAAAATCTAGCCGAAGCTGGCCATCGCGTCATTGTGGTGGAGAAAGCATACCATTGGCCCCCAGAGCATCTTCCCATGATGGAACGAGACGCGGGCATTCATTTGTTTGCGAACGGCGGTATAGAGTCTGCAGATGACAACAGCATCTCAGTCATCGCGGGCCAGGCGTGGGGAGGTGGTGGTACCGTCAATTGGTCGGCATCGCTGCAGACCCAGGCATACGTTCGAAAAGAGTGGGCGGACAAAGGTCTTTCTTTCTTCACGTCTTCCGACTTTCAGGAGTCGTTGGATCGTGTTTGCCACCGAATGGGGGTCTCCACGGATCACGTTGAGCATAACATAAATAACAAGACGTTGACCGAGGGCGCCAGGAAGCTTGGCTATAGTCATAAGATGGTGCCTCAGAACACCGGAGGGAACAAACACTATTGTGGATATTGTACGCTAGGCTGTGGTGCCGCCGAAAAGCAGGGACCTGTCGTCTCCTTCCTGCCCGATGCCGAAAGGGCAGGCGCGCAGTTCATAGAGGGTTTTGAGGCAGATAAAGTACTCTTTGAGACGCTCGACGGCAGGCAGATCGCGACTGGTGTCAAAGGCCGCTGGACCTCAAGAGATAGCTCTGGGGGCGTCAGTGGCAGCGATCGAACTTGTCGCGATGTAATCATCAATGCAAAGCGAATTATTGTAAGTGGTCTTTCTAAATCAACCCTTTCTAATCAACCGCATATGTGGGATGGCAAGACATTATTGGGAATAGTATCGCTTCAGCCGTCTCGATTTGATCACACTCCATAGAGGCGAGGCTGACTTATTGCAGGTATCTGCAGGAACACTCCAGAGCCCCTTGCTGCTGCTCAGAAGCGGTCTCAAGAATCCTCAGATCGGTCGGAATCTTCACCTGCACCCAGTGACCCTCCTGGCTGCCACGTTCCCAGACCGACTGAATCCGTGGGAAGGTGGCATACTGACTACTTTGGTGGACGAATTCCAGAATTTGGATGGCCATGGTCATGGTGCCAAACTTGAGTGCATGACTATGCTGCCGTCGTGGTTCTTGCCATTCCTGCCATGGAGTGGTGGTCTCGAATACAAAACGCTCTGCTCGAAGTTCTCGCACATGACTGGTCACATCGCCCTCGTACGCGACCGTGACAGTGGCCGGGTATACCCAGATCCTACAGATGGCAAATGTAGGATTGCATACACTCCGAGCGCGTTCGACAAGAAGCATTGCTTGGAGGGCGCCCTGGCTCTTGCTCGTATACTGTATGTGCAAGGCGCAAAGGAGATTATTACAGTCACCGCTGGCATGCCTACGTTCACCCGCCCCGATGTCACCGGTGGAGACAGTGGTGACGGGATCAATGATCCTGCTTTCCAGGCTTGGCTTGCTGAGATGCGAAGGCGTGGTGTCGATCCTCCTGAGACCGGGTGGGGTAGTGCTCACCAGATGGGTACTTGCCGCATGGCCACGACGCAGAAAGCTGGTGTCGTCGATCAGAAGGGCAAGGTGTGGGGCGTTGAGGGCCTGTATGTGGCCGATGCGAGTGTGTTTCCAAGCGCTAGTGGTGTCAATCCCATGATCACCAATATGGCTATCAGTGATTGGATCTCGAGAGGCATAGCAAGGGGGATGAGCGGAGGCGAGACCGAGACCGAGACACGAGCCAGACTATAAAGGCCGATATCGATACATTCTCTCCTCTTCGGGCTCGCTGTCAGTGAACGGAACAACCTTCAAGGTAATGTCCCCAGAAATCTGTTCAGCTCTCGAGTGTTCACACTTTCGGTTCTAGGCATATCAAAAACCATGGACCGCACCAGAAGCAAGCCTGGCTGTGTATGAGATGAATCCAAACCTTTCTAATCGCGGGTGGTGAATATCCCAATTCGAAGCTTTTACCGATATAGCCGCAAATACTTTCGATACCTGGCCGCTTCTCAATTTTTGGACGAATAACAGCTGGCCTCTGAAGGATATGGCCATTGACATAAGTTACCGTTCTTGTTCAGCACTCATCATCCTCACCGTAACCTCGCCTTCGATCGATATGAGTGACGTTAAGCCCAAGAACCCGCACTCTTCACCAGCGACGCTAGATTACAAAGGTCCCTTTCAATACATGTATCCCGAGCTATGGAGCAGTCACTGCCTCACCACATTGCCGAACTCTGAGGAGTCAGAACCAGAATCAAAGCCGCGAATCGTAACGATTCATACCTTCTCTCCCTCCCTACCTTTCGAGCTGAAGCGCGACATCATTCGGAATTACATCCATGGCCCTGAACCCTCCCTCGCCATCCTACACGGTATTCAGACCTCGTCTAACAATAAATAACGGTCGAAAGGCACAAGCCATGTTCAGCAACGCAGATCCGAGATCCGCACTCGGCTTCGCGACGCAGGATTCAAGCGTTTTCAACCGTCTGTACCTTGGATCGCGTATGCAACAAGCTCGTCGAGCTCGTGCTGGTGCCGCTGGACAAGCCCTATGCGCGTCATATGGGGTATGTGAGCGTGCTTGATGCGGATCGTTCTAGAAGATAATTTGAAATATCCGAAGTGCAATAAGTCTTCGGCGGCGGGTTATCTTAGCGTTCTATTCTCGCCTGTGGCATACAGACAAGGCAGGTGAGCGGCATAACTCATATCCCGAAAACGTGCTTGTAGGGTGTAGATGATAGCAGTACGACTACGACTCGAATATAAGCATTCGAAGGTGCTACCTATCTGACCCTCATACTATTGGAGTTCCACGTTGTTTGGAAGATTGAGGATGGTGTATATCGTATCATCCTTTGGAGAGTGGCTGATTAATAATGGATGGGTAATAGATGGATGTGCCATCCAAGACAAGACAGGACGAAGACAGCCTTCATTCCGGTTTCCAGAGTACCATGCCATTACTTGGGTGTACTGTTGTATATACTGTTGTATATAGCACGGGATATGTTACAAGTCTATGACCGTGAAGATGGTGCTCATCACTCACATCCGCCTCTTTGACCCTTATGAGCGATTAGAGGAATCAGAGTGATTCTACCTCCTTCACTATATTAGATCATTATATGATTATATCATCATCATCATCATCATCACATCATCTTCACTATACCATCATCATCATTATCATCATCATCACCACATCATCATCAATGCAATCCCAATCCCAATCCCAATTCCCAATGCCGGCGTTCGCTCCATCAAACCCATCGAACCCATCCCATGCTCCTCCTTGCAAGCCCCCCGCCGTTCCTTTCCTCCCTCTCCTTCCCGCATAACAGGAAGTGATCCCCCGCTCCCCTTATCCTCCCCCTCTCCTTCCACGAAGATAATCGTCACCCACCTCCAAGCCCACCCACCTCCACGTCCGCACCCTCCCCACCACCATCCCCCCATCCCCCATCCATATCATTACCACCCTACCACCCTTCCCATACCCTTACACCTCCCTCATCCACACCCACCCATCTCCCGCCCTAAATCCAAAATGGCGTTGCAGAGTATCTACAACACAGCCAAGAGAACAAACAAGCCTACCCCCCAATCTTCCTGAGCTATGGAATTCAGGAAAGAATAGTACAGAGCATTGATATGTGCTGAAGAGACTGACTGCTATTAAGTATGCGGTGATTATGTTCATTCGCAGGCTGACTGCCATTTCGGTTGTGAGTGGCAGTTATGGTATGTTTGGTTTAGGGCGTGAGGGATGATGGAGAGGTCGTGCATGTGTGTGTGTCCGGGTGTTTCTATTATGTATGAGCGTGTCGATTTGGGGTTGTGAATTGGCTCGTCATCGCAGTGCCAGGGAATATTTTTGAGAACGGGCTCAAGGGTCATGCATTGTTGGTGGAGGGGAAGGGTGTAGAATGCGGAAGGAGATGGTAGACCTCATGCAAGCAAAAGTCAGTCGAGCTTTCGGATAGTAAACACAGATACACGTTGTGAACAATCGAGACTTATTCGTCGTTTGACAATTTTTGGAGCAGAGGGGCCCTGACGTATGATAGCAGAGCCTACGTTCCTGAACCGAGGGAAAAGCTTGACGCGCGAGTTGGAGGGCCACGGACCCTTCGGTATGTATATTGTAGGGTGTCATCGAGTAGGATATGATGTGGTCAAAGATTCAAGTGGTATGTAAGTGTTTATTTCCAATTGTGTATGAGATACAAAGAAAGTCTCGAAGAACCGCGAAGATTGTGTACGACTCAAGAATGAGCAGGAACTCGGTCGTCATAGGACGAGTGCGAGTCAAAATCAAGAATATGCACGATGTAACAACAAACGACGAACAAGACTCTCCATCCTCTCCTAAGCTCACAATGTGTGTCGTTCTCTCTTCGAGGTTCCCTACCCCGATCACACTAATTCGGCCCTTCAAGGCAAAGAAGAACGGCGTCCATGCCTATATCTCTACTCCGGCAAGCCACCACCCATAGCCAGTGGCACTTGCGTACCCAGCGGCAAAGTCTGATTCTTCTCACGCAGCATGGGCGAAGCAGAATGAGCCATACGGCCTGGAACGCCGCTGGACTGATACACCCTCAACGAGTTGATCAACCAGTACGACTCTGCGAATGCGCTGGGATTGTTCCGAACATAGTCTATACAGCTGGAGGCGAGAGCGGAGCATTTCGGAGAACTAGAGAAGACCGCGCCGGCCCAGTCGCCGCAAAAGGTCGTGTCGAACACCTTGAAATATGTGTTAGAAACGACAGGGGTATACCAGGAGTGAGGGTGAAAGACGTACAATCTGCTGATTCTTGAAATGAGCATCAATGTTGCAATTGCCCTGGAATTGCGCAACAGGCGGTCCCCAACTCATCGGGTCTGGATTTCCGCTCGCGATGTCACTCGGAATGTTTCGACGGGAGAAGAACCAGACGTTGATATCGTTACTGGTCCACTCTGTGGCGTAGACGCCACCGCCGGCGGAGTTGAAACCACTGCCGTAGGATTCCTTATCCTGATTCTGAATGCCGCAGCCAATGGTACTGCCATGGCTAGTATCACAGTTGTTGTTACCGAGAGTGCCTGTGAAGCTGCCATTATTGGCGATTGTGCAGCCTTCTGAGGTATGCAGGGTCATGGCGTTATTGGTGTTGTCATTGACACCTTCGATAACGTCGATTTCGCCTTCGTTCGGCTGCACAAGTCAGCTGCTGATACATACAAATTACTGCACATGCATGTCGTACGATATCTCCAAGGCAGACTGCTTGGCAAGATACAATGCAAATAAGAGGTATGGAACAGACGACATTGGGAGGCCAGCTTTACCCAATTAGGACCAACAAGCCAGCTTCAAGATCTGTCAGTTAATACACCAATATTGCTTTCGCAGACCAGCTTACAAGGCGGGCCATGTGCCACAAACACTCCCAGGCATATGGGCAAGATCAAGGATGAACAAGCCATGGTTATATGAGGCAGTGCTGGTGAGCCGCACGCTACTGCGTCCACTGTCAGAGGCAGAGTTGGTTTTGTCGACGCCTAAGTAGACTTGATTGTTCTTGATGTCGATTAGGCCCGTATTTTGTGCTGTGACTTGGTCGACATAGTTGACATATCCATGAGTGGGATCGCCACCCTGTATCCGAAGTAAGATATCGCGTCTGTAATACAGGCTTATCAAGAGGGCCCACCGTCCAGAAGCTGAAGTCACCAAAGAATGAAGAGACGTCATAGCCATCTTGAAGGGTATAGGTCGCTGCAGCAAGCTTGAGGAGGAGAGCAGGAGAAGCCCAGGTAGAATAATGCATCTTGATGACTTTCTAGATAAGCTTGAATAATCGACGAACCTCCCAACCATTCGTATGTAGCGAAAGCAGGAGGAAGGAAGAATACAATTAGAAAAGGCTATCCTTCTTTACTGAAGACGACCAGTATCAGGGGCTTCATCCTCATGACCGAGAGGCACCGGTGCGCAGTCCCTCGGTGTCCGAGAGCAGTCTGGCCCACCCAGATTCAGAGACGTCACTTAGTATCCCCTACATCGGCTTCGATGTGATTTTGATTCAATCGAAACTGGGGCATCGACTCCGTGCGTACATTAGTCCAGGACAACATTCGTCTCAGATATGGATGGAATAGTCCGTGCATTCTCCTTCTCAGGATAGGTAAACGACAAGCATAGTACGTGGATTTTCAACCTAAGATATGAGAACCCTAGCATACTGGAATTGAAAAGAATATAGCAGTATGATGTCGAAGCCGCATTGTGTAGGGTAAGTTGACTTTCATGTAGATCATTTATCATATAAGTAGAAGCCTTAGGCTCATAGTGAAAATACAGGCGCTACCGTGCTCAAGGTCAGAAGCTCCATATACACGACCATTCTTTAGAGGGTAGCCGAAGTCCAGGGTATCGAATTCTGACACTCACTTGCTAGTTGTCATTTAGCGTCGGTACATGCGTTCGATGTGATATTGGTATCGGAGTACTCTATGCATCCTATGTGAGGTCAAAGAGTTTGAAGGGTAAGGTATTATGCCTTGTATGTGGGGCATCGTGGCAAGGTTCGCAGAGTCCTTCATCTGATAGATCATTGTAGCCTCACAGGCCACATGCTTCACTCTGTGTCATGCGATCGATGCGCCTCTGTTGGGAAAGATTCAACACTGTAGAGTATTTTGATGGAAGGCAGTCCTATGATCTTAGGGACAGGAAAGGCGACGACAGGCCTGGATTCTTCGTCATCGGCAGTAAAGCTAGTCTAGGGATGTCTATCAGCCAGATGTCAAGGATTAAGATCTGCAGGGATTCCGAGATCAGGCCATCAAGAACAGGTGCTCTGGAAGCACCTGGGCAAGGTCGCGGCTCGTGGTAGGCCGAAGAAGTCCTATCAAGACTGGCATAGCGACAGGGTTGATCCAAGGATCTTGACCTTGTGGACCAAATAGCTTGGAATCAACAGATCGATGTGCAACGAAGGATCTTAGTGGCGACGGCACGGTACATGACAGGCATAGGTCGCATCACCAGGACCTGTCGATCCTTCCCCGCATCGTCTGGAGAAATCTGTCAACCCTCTATCTCCGTTCTGCATTGGGCTTTGACGAGAAGGCCCGAACGTGATATCGGGTGTAGTTGATGGAGCGCATGAAATATGAAACAAGAGACCAGATCAGAAAGTGGAAGTCGGAAGTTGGAGGGGAAAGAACGCTAAGGATCTGATTATGTCAGATTCAAAAGCCACCAATCATAGTGAGACCTGAAGTTAGCCTATACCTGGATACCCCGAGTCACATTCTGCATATCTCCAGTTGAAAGCAACGTTATGCGAGGAATGGGGACATAGCAATCGCCACATAGACCCGTGTCATGGCGCACTTACGACGTTCAATGTCTCCTCAGATTCCTATGTGGTTTTATAATCATGTGTTAATGCAAACATTCATCATATGAATAGGGACTTTCCGGAAACAGAGAAGGCATCTTGTGCTCTGCACGATGTAGCTAATATGCTAATGCTCGTCGTTGGTGTCGCACTGTAAATGTAATTTCGCGGGGCAAGTCAGGATTGTGGGCGGCGGAGATTCATCGGGGTGGATTCGGGAGAGTCGGTGATTGGAGATGTAGGTGAATCTTAGCGCTGGAACTTCATGGGAAGGGTGAGGAGGGTTGGTCTTGTTCTTGACGGGTTGTGTATGGGAAGTACAGTGTAAAGGTTCAGGGCCGCCGTGACTGGATGATGTCGGGGCTTTGCAAGTGGTAAGGCTTTGGCTGATCATGAAAGTTCGCGCTTGAATCTCTTGTTTCTATTGCTGCATTATTCGTGACCTTTTGTGATTGGACTTGATGGTATTAGGATGTTGAAGAATATGTGGAGCATTAGTCGGTTATCAGCGCTGATGGAGAGCGGCCGACTGTGGCCGCGCATTATATGGCTGCTTTTGGCGCGCTGTATCCAGGGCTAGAAGGCTGTAAGACAGACCATTTCATGGATCGCTTGACTGAGCTTGAAATACAGCCCCTGGTTGTATTCTTGGTCCAGATAGTCGAAGGCAGCATGTCGGACAGCGGTGCAACCTTTTGCAGCAGTGCATTGCCGTGTCGTTGCGTGACATCCTACTGTCATATTTTCCTCAATGCCACAGCCGATTTACGACACCGTTCCTTCTTCAACATACAGGCCCGACACAGTCGCTCACGTGCTCTCTCTCCTCCAACGCCCTTTAGCCGCGTAGTGTTGTCACGGTTGAAGTCGGGGACATAAAGGATAGCCAGGCAGCCGTAGCATGGATAGAACCATACTGGAAGGGGATGGAGAACGCTGGATTCGCCCGCCTGAAGCTGATCGATACTCCAATAACCTATGGCGTGGAAGAACGTATCATAAGGAATCAGCTGACGAAATGAGCGGTGGACACGGCGAAGTGTCATGAGCGACGGCTCGGGATAATACCGGCCACTGGCCATGGGACGCCCTCCTTCAGAAACATAGAATATGATCTTCAACTTGAGCTCGGTTGGTAGAGCGATGAGAGGCGGGATCTTGGTACTGAAGATAGAAAGGAATGCTGGTTCGATGGCTATATTGAACATGACAACCATCTTTGGTGACAATGTGATCGCTGAGAGTATTTGGAGCAGATGTATTCGTACACTGAACGGGGGAAGGTGAAAGGTTGATGATGAACAAGTGAAGTGGTGAGTACTCGAGGTGTTGGTGATTATTTAGCCGTGATACCCGCGGTATGATGTTGTGTCGATGTACTTTTACCACGTGTTGATATTCGATTTCGCATTACCAGCAGAGGAAGCGATGATGGCCAAGGCCGAAACGGGTCATGCTTGACCCAATGACTTTCCTCTGTGATATTCTATAGTCGTCCTCATCCTTCAAGTATTCCAGCGCGACAGAATTCCAACAGCCAGCAGCCACTGGGTCGCGATGTTGGCGCTCTATGTTGCGTGGGCGAAGAAGTTGAAACACTTAGCGTCTCATCTGGCTATGTTCGCGTACTCGTCATCCAGTGCGAGTATAGAAGTGGCGAATATCTGAAACAGCGACGCCAACCTAGCCCTGTCATTGTCTTCTATGCTATACCGTCGACCATTGCAATCGAGGTTATCGGGGCGCTCACAGTGCATATGCTACATTTTTGATGCAAGTTGCCGTGATTTGAGGGACTATACCTTAGCAGTCCTCAGCTTGACTTGAGTAGTTGGTCTTCTTGCATTACTTAAACAGACGAGGGTGGGGCGCAAGAAATCCCACAAGAGCCCAAGAGAGCACATCATACCGTATGAGTCTCAGACGGAATGCACTAGGTGCGCGCAAACACCCTTAGTAGCGTATCCTGAAAAGTCTGTACATTTTGGTCAATGAGCACCTTTCCAGACTCAAAGTTAGAATCCTTCGAAATGCCAATGAAGGCCAGATTTCTGCGATGTGTCAGCTTTTAATCCTAGGGATTTTGGTTTTACAGGATGGATGACCTGTTGATCTCTCGCAGGTATAAATGATAGCCTTTGATATTACAGACAAAAGACTCGGCACTCGGAGATGCCAATTCCCTGTATTGCTCACTTTCCTCTCCATCTTCATCTCGGATCCAACCGTATACTTCGGACAGGTCCACGATAATGTCAATGAAGTCAGAGCAAAGCTCGTAAGCCCGCGAGCTGAATGGAGTGCTATCGGATGCAATGTAAACTTTGCTAAAAACGTCAAAAAGGTATACTTTTTCGAACCTGCAATTGGTAGAGATGGTATTGAGCAGTGTTTCGAATGTGGGAAGCTGAGGCACAAGTCCCTGCATGACCTTGCTGAACGCCTCGAATATCGTATGATCGTAGATTGAAGTACCGTAGTAGCTGATTGGGGGGTTCTCCAATCCAGCATCAAAAAGGTCATCGGTGATACGTTGGGTTATGTCCCGTACAGTGTCATCACGAAAATCCTCTGTAAGGGAGTCAATTTTGTGAATGAAGACCGTGTAATTGATGTCTGGGTACGAATGCTGGAGGTGTAAGATGGTTTCGGTGAGACGTCCGACGGGCTCCATGTAATTGTCCACTGCGTCCAGAACCCATATCATTGCACCAACGCCACCAAAGATGCTCTCTGCGTCGAAGCCAGGGTCGAGATAGTCTATTTGCCCGGGCATGTCCCAGACTTGGAAATCCATGAACGAACTAAGCGAACGATTGGTCAGCGTTCAAGCAGGTGGGCATCGTCCTTACTGCATTGCTTCCTTGCGGATGTTGGTGGTAGTCTCGAGAAATAGGGTCTCATGAGGGGCCATCTTGCGGAACACGACATTCGATATCGACGACTTCCCGCTTCTGCGAGCTGAGGCATTAGCTCCTGAGCGGTCGACTCTCATGTTGTGCGTCTCACCGCTTCAAACCCATGAGTAGCAACCGAGGCTTGTTATCAGGATGGAGGGAGTCTATATCTCCGACCCCGGCGCTCCTGATCCGAGCATCGTTTCCCTCTGGTCCCTCAGCGGTAACGAAACTTGCATCAGGTTGGAGCGAGTCCTGTGTTCGACAGAACATCAGTAATGCTGTTCACATGAATGGAAGCCAGATCAAAGTCCTGATATGGCGTTATAATACAAGAGGTATTCGCGCGCCCTGACGTTCTTGAGTGGAATTGACACCTTACCTCCTCAGCATCTTCCTCGTTGGACATCTTGTTCTCTTGATGGGGTAAAGCTACTGGTTGGGAACTCCAGGGGCTTCGACCCAAAGCCTGGAGATTGACTTTCGGAGGAACTCCGGGACGTTCGGCCGCGCCAAGTGAAGGAAGTAAATATCAGCAGAGAGCCATGAGTACAACATAGACCTATGTGAAACGGTATCTACCTTGTCAGCTTGCCACCTGAGGACCTCTGATGGCTACATAGGAAGTTGACATCGCCGACGAACACCAAGCCTGCACTGCCGAAAGGTCGGCCGCAAGCAGTACATGGTCTATCTGGAGTAAGTATCCGATTCCGTGCATACAAAGCTGGTCCCTACTTAGTCACGGACCACGTCTGCTATCGTAAATCATTCCCGGTACCTATGAGGTACTGCTATACTGGCTAAAAGGGGACGTCGGTTCTCCACTAAATATTGCCTCACTTTCACATCATCAAGCACTATGAGTATCGAATAACGAGGTCAACTTTCAGATGTTCTTTCCCACATGCTATGTTGAAATCAAGGCTTCAAAGCTCAACAATAAGCATGGACCTCAAGTTACAATATCCCCAATCGACCTAAAGTCATGTATGTAGGCCTTCAGTGGCTTGATCAGGCTTTTCATTCTCTCTAGCGGATACGGCCCAGCTCTGTAGCCTTCATCACCGTACATTGGAATGGTCGCAGGATACTCGTCCGGCATCAGAAACGGGGGCTGTTGGAGCAGCTGGATGTACCGAGGTCACCTTGCCTTCCCAATTTGGTGACAAGATCTCAGGGGATTGGTCAGATGTAAATCAGGGTTCCAGAGCTGGCACTGTTGTCAAATTTGAAGCTTGATATCCGATGGGTGACAGTGAATATCAGACTACATCCATCTCAATCATCGTTTGCTCAGGGTTATGATCAATATCGTCCAAAGCAATGTTGAGTGAGAATGATAATCACAAACGGTGAGGACAAGCTCCCGGCAGTTTTTCACTTGAGTGGGTTTGGTTCGACCACCTACCTATATACTCGGATAGGAAGGACGTGATACGTCTTGCTGGACGTCAAGACATTACTCCGTCCCCGCATTTACTATGACGAAAGACATAGCCACTTCATGGCAAAGCTTCAATCGATGGTTACGCATATAGCCGGGGGGTCCAATAGCTGAGGCGAAGATATGCTCTTCACACTTGAGAGCTTCGGGCCTTACTGAATCAATGGATGGTTTTCTTTATGGTTGGGCGTATCGAATAACATGGTAGTGTCATCTTGGGGTTCTATCATTAAGGGCTTCGAGGCAATTTATGGCTCTAGCGAGTGGTTCAGCAATCAGTACAAGTTGTTGTGAGGTATCAGTCCACCGTTTCACTGATGTCACAGGGTAGTTGGGGTGTATTGCGAGGTAGGTATTTAGCGATTCTGAATCATTCGCGTATCCATGACAGGTCTACAAATTTCCGCAAGGACTCCACTTTCATGACTATCGGTCATATCTAGACCTTCATTGCTGACAGACCATGCTTCCAGATGATGACATATGGTGTGATGCCATCTTCGCGGTAATTTAAGAAGACAACCCTATTGGAAGCATGTCAGCTCATACTCACGAGCCCCTGGGCGCATGGAAAATTACTAACATTCCATCGGGATCCATAGATTCGCCAGTGTAGAAATCAAAGTCGCCAAAATTTGGCACAATCTTTTTCGTATAATATTCCTGCACACCCTTTTGAAAGGACTTGATCGTGGCCTCATCTGCCTTGTTTTCCTTCATCTTTTCGACGACCTTCTTCAGATACCCTGATGATAGCAAACCTTGTTAGCAGTTATCCAACACCTATGCCAGTATGATACCGGTGTCCAACGTACCCTTGAATTGACTTTGAAAGTCCTTTTTTGTTTGGAACGCTCTTGAGCCAGATGCCTCGTCGCCAAGGTAATTCATGCGAAAACCGTCTATCACATCAATGACCTGCTTGGATCCTTCCTCAAGCCCCTCGTCTGCTTCTTCAGCGGAGGGGTTGGCGCCAATATCGACGTTATCGGTGCCCTTGGTTATCCTTCGGCAGTCGACTTCGTAAACAACATCGTCAACGTCCTTAAGGTTGTAAGTGTCGGAAATGATTTCGTCGCCAGTAACGAGATCCTATAATTAATTATCGGCCAAAAATCCCGAAGCACTGACTGGAGCTTTGAGAAGAGGCACAATGGCTGCGAAGCGGGGCTTTTCATGTCGAACTTAACGGACCTTATAGATGATCATGACGACAGCTTGCTGTGGTTTGATAGTACAGGTGTGCGTCTCAGGGGTAGCAAGAGGTTCTTTGCAAATCTTTGTGGGAAAGCTGCAGAGCAAGATATCGAGAACTGGGCAAAATCGATGCACATTACTTCGTAGTGGGATGGAGAAATGCGCAAAATGCGGGAGGGAATTATTAGCTGGATCCAAGCCGCCTTACCCTATCCGGTTACTCAGGGCTGAGCTAGGGTGGCGAATTGAGATGACGCTGTTTCGTTCGATTGTATGAATCCAATGGGAGCCTCTACCTTCGTCCTTCAACATCTACTCATTCACTTCGCCTTGCTTTATCATACCTTTCAATAAAGCCGCCTTTCACTTCTCTCCTTTCTGTCCGAATTATCTCGCGCGCATAAACATCGCATTTGGTGTGCCGTGAAGGCCAAAGATCCGGGGCGTGCCGAATAAGCAGTGATTCAGCATTCAGTTGGGCTTCCAGCAACGACAGCATGGCCAACGCAACAACTATGGCTACCTTCGATAACCTGCCTCCGCTTCCTGTTTACAACCTGACTCACCTTCCTCCTCTCCTATGGCCCATACCCGACAAACTCCTCACACTCCTATTACCGATCGCGGCTTATTGGGGCCTCTCAATGTTCTTTCATTGGATCGACACAAAGGACTACTTCCCACAGTACCGACTACATACGCCCACGGAGGTTGCAAAGAGAAACAAGGTGTCAAGATGGGAGGTCATAAGAGATGTAGTGATCCAACAGATTATCCAGACTGCTGTTGGGTGGTTGCTCGGGATGACGGAGCCGGACGACTTCTTCGGGAAAGAGAAGTATAATGTCGCGATATGGGCAAGGAGAATACGGATCGCGCAGAGGGCTATCCCTGGATTGCTAGCTTTTGTCGGTTTGGACGCTACCGGATTAGCAAAGAATCTTTCTCCCACACACCCAATGCTTGCCGGAGCAATATTGGGCGGGCAGTATACTTCCATCACGCGCAGAGATACAACTGGAGGTGTTCCCGATTTTGGGACGCCAAGCTTCGCAGCCTGGGAAGTAATGCTCGCTTCGGCCATTTACTGGGTCCTAGTACCAGCACTCCAGTTCGGCGTTGCCATCATAGTGGTAGATACATGGCAATACTTTCTACACAGGGCCATGCACATGAATAAGTGGCTTTACAGTAAGTTATTCCGAATGGAATGCAACAAAAGACTTCTACTGAGTCGCAGTGTAGCTACATTCCATTCGCGACACCACCGCCTATACGTGCCCTATGCGTATGGCGCACTTTACAACCACCCATTTGAAGGCTTTCTACTCGATACACTAGGCGCTAGTATAGCATACAAGATCGCCGGAATGAATACGAGACAAGGCATGGTCTTCTTCACTGGTTCGACCATCAAAACTGTCGATGACCACTGCGGATATGCTCTACCCTGGGACCCTCTGCAGCGCATCACCTCGAACAACGCGGGATACCATGATGTGCATCATCAAAGCTGGGGCATCAAGACAAACTTTTCGCAGCCCTTCTTCACATTCTGGGACCGGCTACTCGGCACCGTCTGGACTGGAGGTGACGTATCAGCTCGCTACGAGAAATCGCGCCTGGCTGCGCAAAAAGCGTACGATCAAGACAAGATATCTGCAATCACAAACTCCAAGACCTCAACCACCACCACACAAGACCTCAAACCCTATAATCACACCCCCCAAGAAGCCGCTCAAGTCCCCTCAACACCAACAACTCGAAGCCTCCAACCGCAAACCCCCACCTCCAAAGCCGAGCTCCAAGCCCTAAATTCACGACAACAGGTCCTCGACGACACGCAAAACGGCGGACCAGGCGTCCTCGCCGAAGAAGCTTATGAGGAGAAAGAAGCCAAAGCTACGCTGAGAAAGGGTCCTCGGAGCCGGGCGGCGAGTACGCTGTCGGCGAGAGATATTAGCTTCAAGGGATTGAGGGATCGGATGACGGGGGGGAGTATGCATGGGAGGGCGGGGGGGATCATTGGGGTTGATGGTAGTAGGTAGCGTATTTCGTTGACGGATGGTGATGTCTGAAGTGTACAAAAATCGACATTCGTTTGCATCGGTTCTGGTCTGTTTATATAATGGTTCGTGGGGTCTGTAAAGTTACTTGTGCTGTGCGTGGCGTTCGTTATGCTCCAGGATGGGTTCTTGGGGGGGCTTTCCTTGGTATCGTAATTCAAAGTCGTTCGTTCCTGATATAGTACTGGATTTTGAAGCTCGAAGCGCGTTTTCCCCACCCCAACAATGTTTCAGTGTGTCCGCAGTGCGTGGTCATCTCCATACCTGGAATAGTTCATCATCTCCCTACCTATAATGGCCTATCTCCCTATTAGCAACGACAAGGACGTCTGTCACTAGTAAATGAATGTGATCATCGGAGGTTCAACAAATGCATATTACCAGCATTTCAACTGAGCTTCGCAAGTTGGGCTTCTATCTTTCAATGCTATGATGGTAGCGTTGTGGATGTTGAAAGAGGGAGAGAGACGAGGTGAGGGAAATGACTTTCATGAGGGCATGTTTGCTGTGATTGTTAGGATTTAGTACAGCAAGACAGAGGATAATGGGATGAAGGGAATAGATATTCGATTGATATCACCAGATCATGCACATTTCTACTCATTACCTCTTCGCATCCCTCATCTCCCATCATCAAGAAGAAAATCACTCACCTCCTCCCCCTCCCTCCCCTACCACAGTAAACCAGCTCACGTCACGTATAGAGATTCCTACATAGTACACTAATCAGCCCTTGAATTCTTCGTCATCTTCCCCCAAATTAGCCATTCCGAACCCAATCGACATCCCGAAACCTCACCCTAACCCCCAACCCCTCCACCCCCGCCAGGGCTACCGCATCCTGCCGCCCCAACGAAGAGAAAGAACAGCCAAAGAACGACATCCCCGCTGTGCAGTCTTCCCATTCTTCTTCGGAAAGTGGGCGTATTAGACCCTGGCTGCGGAGGGTGTAGTATTCGAATATTGGGTGGGGGATGGAGTTTTGGATCTTTTGCGCGGTGGCGCTGAGGGGGTTGGTGTGCGGCCATGGTGGTGTCATCGTTGGTGATGGGGGTGTGGGTGTATGAAGGGGGTTTTGGCTGGGGGGAAGGGGGGTTGTATGGTGGTGGTTTTGGCAGGGGGGGGGGAGAGGATTGTATGGTGGTGGTTTTGGATAATGGGGGGATGGTGTGGGTGGTGAGGGTCGAGGTCCTTTGTGCATTGTTTCGGATTGATATTGTAGATACCATTGCCCTTTGAACCTTTGACGATTTGGATAATGCTGGGTAGTCGAACAATGGGATTCTTTCATTGTAGACTTGCACGAAAGGTAATGCCATTCTGAACTCTTGGACCGGGGAAGCACAAAGGGATGATATTGTAACTTACCTGTATATCTTCTCACCAACCTCAATCCTTCGCTGTTTGCCTGCTCCCCGAGTCTTTCATCCCTCGCAAACACGGGTACCCATATCTTCTGAGCCGAGAAAATTTCACTCTTCCGTTTTCCAGTATAGTCGACAACAACTTATACAGACAAACCTCCAATCATCGTGTAGAATGCCTCTTCCAACCAGAATCAAGCGCGGTCTGTCCCTTGGCAAGTCCGGCGACAAAAGAGTGGTGGATCCCAGGAGTAAGCCTTTAGCCCAACCCTCGCAATCGTCCGCTTCAGCTCTTCAACGAGCCATCCACAGGTCAACTTTCTTGTATGGGCCCGTACCTCCTACCACTGGTACAAAGTTGAGCCCCGAGCAGGTCCGTAACCTCCTTGACATGCTCCCTCAACCCAATAGCACACCCATGCTCACGACCAACATCGCAAGATTACCTTCCCCACTTTCCCGTCACGCAAAGTCTTCGTTCTCGGCCTGTCTCTGTGATATACACGGATGGTTCGATATACGATGGATTGAAGAGCTGATGGACATAATAGGGGCAGAAATCGGTCCTCATCTCAATCACCTGCGAAACGCACCCAAGTGGCTCACCACGGTGGAGACCAAGAAGATACTCGATATGCTCGATCCTTATACCCACATCTTCCCGGCCCAAGACCCCGATGGTCCCCGCATGGCAAGTCCCTACCAATGCACTGATACCAAATGTGGTATAGAAGCATGCAAGCTGACGTGCAAAGCATGCAAGCTCTCCATCTTCTTTCAGAATTCAGAAGCCGTCAAAGCCTTGAACATCTGTGCAAAAGGTAGGAAGAGAGGGGGTAAACCTTGGCCTGTCTCGTGCTCTTGGTTGGACCCGCTCCCACCACGACCAGGGTGGGCGGCGACGTGGAAGAAGGAGGGATTGCCTATCCTGAGCGATCGCATCATCGCTAGGCGCTGGAGGAAGTCTGGACGGCAAGAGCGGATTACGGAAGGGATGAAGAGCGTCCAAGCAGAAGTCCTGGCTGACCGAGACTCAGTGGCTAGTGTGCTGGACCAGATGACTCGACAATCGGTCCAGAGCGCGCTTGTGGACAGTGACAGCGTGTACAACGAGATCACTGGTAGGAAGTGGAGCGTCCATAAAGAGGCAAGGCAAAGCTCTGCGACAATCAATTTGCTGAAGAGATTGGGCCTGGACAACGATGACGGGGAGGAGCAAGTCTTCCAGGGAGGGTGCGTACCATGCGTCAAATCCTATGAGACGCTAACAACTAATCAGCCTGAATCCGCGCGCGGATCCATTCATCATGTCGATGAAGATGAGAACCACGATGTAGGAGAAAAGGTCAGACGTGATCGACGGTCTACTCTGCTTGTGGAATCACCTCGGACCACGAATGGAGGCGTAGCCAGGTATAGCCACGGGACAGCATCAAGTAGCTCCAAAGGCTCAGTCGGTTCTTTGAACTCGAGATCATCCCGCAACAGTCGCGCAGCGTCTCCTAGCCATAGTAGCCCTTACGTGGAAGCAGGTAAGGACGATGGAAGGATGGGGTCGAGAGATTCGTGGGCAAACTTTGACAACAGCCCTTTAGCCAGGAGTAGATCTTCGGGACCACAGACGCAAAGCATGGCTAGTAAGACCAAGGTCAACGCTATCGGGCAGTCAGAACACAACTCGAGATGCTCAGCCGCACCAGCCATTCCGCCGAGGTCGCCGGCGAGGTTGTCAGCTAGTGCGAGGGGCTTGCTCTCCGTTCATGAAAAACATGAGACGCGGCAGGAGTGGGTCCTAGCATGAGGTAGGTCAATAGAGTGCGGGTTTCATGATCTGCAGCTCTAGGCGGTACGGCATCGCATTGGTAGTAATCTGCATGTGGTGGATCTGGGTTGTGCAGAGTTATCAGGATCCAGGCACCTGGGATTTTATGTTTTGATATAAAGAGTAAATGAACACACTTTTGCTTCCAATCAATATGAAACGTCAGATTCGTATGAAGAGGTTCGAGAGTAAGAAGGACTGATGGTCCCTAGAATATAGCCATTTTTGCAAAGGAAAAATAATATAACCAGCCGAGTGTCACCGTAATTTGGCTTCAAGAAAAGTCATGAAAATACCAACACAGAGAGATGATTTTTGAAGAGTCTTACCAAAGCCGAACACTTGGTAGTCTTTGATCAGATCACTCATTTTCATCTTTGGCCATCCTAGAACCCTCCTGTGCCATGCGATTGTTTCGATCAAGCATCTCGACTTGAGAGAGGACATAATTCTAGGAGACTGAAGTTGGGGATGATAAGCCGTCAGTCAAGACCCTACTGGTTTGTGGAATTCTTGAGTAGTATCGTATGCTCAGTGTCCGGTCAACGACAGACCAATCGATGTGTGTAGTACCAACACGAGAAGTACATAAAGTAAGTAAAGTAGACACGAGCGAGCGAGCCACAGAGTGGCCGGCGGCCCGGCGCTGCCTTGAATTTTACCGAATGCCGAGGAGAAGTTATGAAATGCATAAACATAGCCCCCTTGAGCCCCTACGAATCTTGCTGAGTGCCTCAGGTCTTTCTTTTCCTCTTGATCATTCACTTCCAACTTTCCTCACCTTCACCAACGTTGTCCTATTACCTCAAGATTGGTTTCCCTATCGCTATTACAAGGCTCATCCGCCTTGCCGGGAAGATCAGGAGCACGAAAGACTGGGTTTTGCGACCAAAGGCCAAACAAACACAAGCGATCCATTAGGCTCCCGTTTCAAGTACGACTCCTCAAAACCGCCTTCGCAATTCCAAACCCATTCCTCTGAGGCCAACGTTCGAAAACATCTAGTCACAGGCTTGCGTGGCTCGCTACGTGGCTCGCTACTTGATTGATCATACAACATGACGACTTCTTTCAAGCAAGAGCACCTAGCGGAGCCCTCTCCAGGCTCTCAATGCTTCGACCCTCTCGACAGCTTCATCAATTACGATCAAACTGTTGTTCCTACACCATCCACATCACCCCTGACCTCTCGATCGAAATCCGCTACACCGACTTCATCATTTTCATCACCACAAAGCACCCTCACTCCCATTCAGCCGAGTCCACAGACCTTCGCAGGTCCAAGCCATCAGTATGCGCTCTACAAACAACAGGCCGGACTGCCGGTCGGTGCACTCGCAAACACTTTCGCAGTCAACCAAGTGGATCAATTTGGATTCGGTCGCGACCCCTTCTCATATGGCATGGTGCCACCCACCGACGGCTACTTCGGCCTGAACACCACAGATGACTTCTTGGACTTCGGCTCTGTGCCAAGCCAAAGCTCGGCTGGCGATATGGAAATGGACTTCAATTCTCCGACCGATCTTGACATGTCCAACCCTGACTTTATCAATCCTGCAGCCATCGCAGGACAGCCGTCCCACTCTCTCCCATCTCAGCCTGTCCGGGTGTATCCGGGCATGCATCAGCAGGCTGCCTTGGCAAAAGCTCAAGCAGAAGCACAACGGCAGCAGCAACAGAAAACCCTTGCACAACAGCAACCGCATCCGGCATCGACCCACTCTCGCCAACCTAGCGGTAGCAGGAGCCATACCCGACCTCCCACTGATCCTATCGTTGAGGAGAGCATATCGCGTTTACTCAATCAGATGAGGCACAGCAGCGTTGCGTCGTCGAATGATGATGATGCTGCCACACCTACAAACGGGAGCCAATCTCATGGACGCTTAAGGAAGGATGACGAAGACATGGATGAGGATGAGAGACTGCTTGCTAGTGAGGAGGGAAAGAAGTTGAGCAGCAAAGAGCGCCGCCAGCTTAGAAATAAAGTATCCGCAAGAGCCTTCCGCTCACGAAGAAAGGGTACATATTTGGAATTGCCATTACCGTTGATTCGTCGCTGATGATTGTACAGAATATATTGGCCAGCTCGAAGGAGAAATTGCCGCCAAACAGTCCGAGGCTGATGACCTTCGCGTAAAGAACGAGGAGCTCATGGCAGAAAACACTCGCTTGACTGATCTAACGCGCATGCTCCTCTCCTCGCCTGCATTCTCAACCTTTCTCAACGACCTTAGTGACACTGGAGCACCTACTTCGATGCCAGAGCACGCACGCCCGCAAACTCAGATACCAACTCCACAACCACAGTCAGCCACTCTCCATAAGGACGTCAACCCAAATCAGGTCACATCTCGGCACTCTCAAGGTTCTCAACAGAATAACATGCATGTTGGCTTGACCATGATCCCAGAGGAGAGCTCCTTCGATTACAACGCAGCTGTAGCCATAAATACCGGCTACAACAACAACGTAGACTTCGGCGGCCTTTACGATGCTCAGGTCTATGCTATTACTTCCGTCCCCGAAGGACCTGCCGTCGACTTGATTGATTTCACGATGCTCCATGGCAAGAAAACAAACTCTATCAATTCATATTCCAATACCGACGACTCTAAGGATGTAATCGCAACACTCGACTGTATGCCAATCGCCAATAAGGCCGAGTGGCCTGAGCTTCTTGATGTCCCATCTGAGGAGGATGATATTGATGTATCCGACCCTGTGTTTGCCCTCTTTGTTGACCGGCCATCAACCAGCCTTTCGTGTTCGGCATTCAGTGCAGCGCCCAAAGGCTGTATCTTTGGCGAGATCGAGCTTGAGAAAGCATTTGGCCGTGTCGAGCTCATTGTGGAGGAGGATGTGAACGAACGGACCGGAGTCAGCTCAGCGACAATCGAGAGATTCGAGCGATTGTGTTCGAGATTGGATGCGTCGTCGGCTAGCATAACTGCGATAACCAGACGTTCGTGATTTTACAATATCTGAGTGCTGCCTTGTGGCTTGTGTATTCGGTGGACTCGGCATATCCACGATGACTGTCATGACTATTATGGTTTATATCAAGGCGATCTTCCGTTGGGAGTTGATGGAATTCTAGACCTGCGCCTGCAACGGCTGTCACGCAGAATACCTGGAATCTAGACAAACTTCATTGATCACTCATGAAATGTATGCAAATATGTATAGCATAGCTTTGCATCTGTGGTTTCATCTCATCTAAGAGAAGGTATATATGTACTGATCTGTTACGGAGTATGGTAGTAACTTTTGGATGCTCGGCAGTAACCGTTAGCGGCCGAGGACAATGACACGCCTCGAGGCCTTCCCAATAACACTGTGAGAAACCACTTGGTGCTCCAACATTCCTCGCACCTTTTCTTTGTGCTAACGCTATGTTTACTTTAACCACGGTTCCTCTTCACATCGTTTCCCATCTACCAGAGCCATGGAAACGCTTTTGCTTCGCGCGACAAGGCGGGTGAAACCTGCCGGCCGCCTCTTATCTCGAGTCCACCAAGGAGAGCAATCTCGAAGTATCGCCTCAGCAACATCATCTGTGAACGATCTTTCTCCCATCCATGATCTCCCTCCCTTCTCACCCGTTCATCGAGTGCCAAGTAACTCTCTACCTCAAACTCAAGGCCCTCCAGTCACCAAACCTTTCTCCTCCTTCTTGACCGATAAGTTCTCCCGTCACCATGACTATCTCCGAATCTCAATTACGGAACGTTGCAATCTACGGTGTACATACTGCATGCCAGAGGAAGGCGTACCGCTGTCCCCACATTCTCATCTTCTTACTACACCAGAGATAACATACCTCTCGGCTCTGTTTGTATCACAAGGTGTCACTAAAATACGGTTGACAGGCGGAGAACCTACGATACGGAAGGATATAGTATCTCTTATGCATCAGATTGGAAACTTGCGGCGCAACGGATTGAAAGAGTTATGTCTGACGACCAACGGCATCGCTCTACACCGAAAATTAGACAGCATGGCCGAAGCCGGACTGACGGGCGTGAATCTGAGTCTAGACACCCTCGATCCTTTTCAATTCCAGATCATGACGCGACGGAACGGTTTCGACGCCGTCGTCCGTTCCATTGATCGCATATTGGAGATGAATAAGCTCGGCGCTGGTATAAAGCTTAAGATAAATTGTGTTGTCATGCGAGGGATCAATGAGCGGGAAATCATTCCGTTCGTTGAGATGGGAAGGGAGAAAGATGTGGAGGTGCGATTCATCGAATACATGCCCTTTGACGGCAACAAGTGGAGTAAGGAAAAGATGCTCAGCTACAAGGAAATGGTGGGTGCGATACGGGAGAAATACCCTAGCTTGCGAAAAGTGCAAGATCACGAGAATGATACGAGTAAGACATTTGCGGTGCCAGGATTTGCAGGAAGAATTGGGTTTATAACAAGCATGACGCATAACTTTTGTGGGACGTGTAATCGATTACGCGTTACAAGCGACGGAAATCTCAAGGTTTGTCTTTTTGGGAATGCAGAGGTCAGCCTCAGGGACCTCCTAAGAAAAGACAACGGCGGACAGCCTATAGACGAACAGGCGATGGAGGCCATCAAGAATTTGGAGATGGATAGGAGACAGACGCTACCCGGTGATCCTCAACCACTTGGTTATGGCGAGAGGGAGAGAGAGCTCTTGCATGTCATTGGGATGGCCGTCAAGAGGAAGAAGGAACAGCATGCGGGCATGGGCGAGTTGGAGAAAATGAAGAATCGGCCAATGATTTTGATCGGTGGGTAGGTCTAAGTCCTTTGTCCATGCATTACGATGTACGTACGTGGAATTGATGTACGAACTAATCGTAACTTTATGTTACTTCATGGGTGCAATACATGGCTGACCCACCGAAAAATGTCAGATAACGCATCAGGACCTTCAGGTCAGCGATTGGCGCTACTTTCCCATTCACTACAGCCAACAATGCCAGCCAGGAAATCACCAGCCAAACTGTACCGGTCACTGGCTGGTGTTGTTAGGCCCAGCGCCATCCCTCTGCATCTCGTCTCCGCAGCCATCAGTCCCCCCAAAGCTCTCTACCGTCCTATCTCAACAACCTCGCCCAAAACACCACCACCAAATGAACCACCCGCAGAATCATCCCTCCCATACTCGCCATCCGCCTTGCCCCACCTAACGCCCACGTCCGAAATTCACATCATCTCCACAAGCAGCAAAAGAATCACTCATCGATTCGCCTCGGCAATCGGCTACGTCCGCTTCGCCAACCCTGAACCACTCCGCCTGATTAGAGAACACGGACTGACGAAGGGCGATGTGCTTGCCGTTGCCCGCGTAGCCGGTATCCAAGCTGTCAAAAAGACTGGAGAGATTATCCCTCTAGCGCATTCCAGTATTCCTATAGAAGGCTGTGTCGTCAGGGTTGAACCAGTGGATAGTAAAAGTCCTGCAATGTGGAGTCTATCAGAAGAATCGGCAGCAGAAGCAGCCAGTCGGGAAAAGCGATCACTCGGTCTCTATGGTAGCGTGCGCATAACTGTTTCCGTCGAGACGACTGCGAAAACAGGGATTGAGATGGAGGCGCTCACTGGAGTTATGGGCGCTGCGCTGACGATTGTCGATATGTGCAAGGGTGTGGATAAACATTGTGTTATCACTGGTGTGCGAGTGGTTTCGAAGAAAGGGGGAAGAACGCATTGGGGAAATAAGGAAAGCGAGGGAGACACGGCGAGGGTAGATGACCCATCGAATAATTGGGACGAGGGTCGGTGTCAAAAGTCTCTGCCGACTTTTACCCGGAATTGGGCGAGAAAGTCGGCAGAGACTTTTGATACCGACCCTCGGGAGGGTCCAGTCCTGAGCAAGGCCCGAATAGAATGCTTGGCAGGTTACTAAGCACTTTCTTCTTATCGCCAAGAGATCAAGACCAAAAAGTACCAGAAAAGGGGATCAGTCAACTAATGCTGGATGCACCGTTCTGAAAGCAAACTCGTACACCTAGAAATAACAATAATTGATATCAATGAGACTCCAAATCCATGTATGTATGCTACTAGCCAAGGCCTTATTACATAACCATGACGGGGACGCCAAGTAATTTCCTCCTCATCAGTACCACTCGTGCCACCCAGAGCACACAAAGAAACCGATACCAAACTACGAACGTGCCAATTGGGAAGCTCACTTACGCGTGGCCTTCTGCAGATCTATCACGGGACAAGTTTCATCCTAAACCTTATGGCAGACGTTATTGACATGACAAGTGAACCAATCCGAAGCATACATGAGAATTCCCAAGGCGCAGGTACGATCCTCTACATAAATCAGAATTTATCCAAGCATAGCGCCGGCCACGTCACACCAACAGACATTACAATATCGTACAAGCATGATCTCTCGACTATCATGCAACGTCGTCCCGGATCAACTTTGACTCGTGTCCCATGAAGCTTCGACGCCTTCAACTGCCTGAAATAGCCGATACCACTCCATCCCTACTTTCCTTGAACTTTCTATCGTCCCCATCAGTTTGCGGATCATAACAGTGTTGCAACGCATGGGACGAATTCTACTTACCCCTGTCTTAAACTTTCCTGTCGATAATACCAGGTGGCCGGAAATCGGTCCGTCTTTCTCTGCTCTAAACTGTTCAAGCTTGGACTTCTTTCCGACTTGGCGTAGATCCGTCTCGAAAGCTTGCGATTTCTGGGTCTTCGCCTCCATACCGTTCGCAGCGGTCTCGCTGTTGGTACTGTGTGACCCTTGCTGCGACTTGGTGGAAGTGTTCGAGCCCTTTCCGGACATGGCCGTAACGAGTTTGCAATATGTGGACTACCAGAAGTCATGAGCACATTTTAGCTGGGCAGCAATGATGCTAAATGGATGTACGGACCACTGAGTGGAGACAGCAAGAATAGGGACCTTTGGCTTTGGTGGCTGCTCCACAGTCCACAAGTCTTCGAGGAAGCACCGAAGTTGTGAATACCAGAACTTTGGTGATGAGGATACTCATATATAACATCGCTTGTCACCATGGTCACCATTGCACTTCTTATACGCTTCTCACATCTGTGGGAACCCCCCACCGCTTAGCTGTTCATTTCTCTCGTGCACACCGTCCAGCGGCATTGTGGCGAAAGCTCATCTTAACTATTCAAGCTCGCCTCTAGGATCACTCCGTTGCTTATGTACAATGAGAATCCGCTTTTCCTCCTTTCACCGTTCAGAAAGAAACCCGTGATTTGTTAGTTAGCAACGATGTTGGACCACACTAGCTGTCACCCACCGGTAAAGGAGATGGAAGGGACAATTCAATCACCTGTGGAACAAATGGTCCCTCTATCCGAGTACGGGCCGGAGAGCCGGAAAGCTTCATTGTGGAATAGAGCAGACGCGGCCCTATGGGAGTAAGATTCGCCATACCGTAAAATGGTTCAAGCTTATGTTTCCAAATCCTTTGTATACCGGTTAATCGTTCCATGCTCTGATTCGTTCAAATTGGGCAACTTCAAAGTCTCTAACCAACCGTTCAGTTCATCATTTGGCGTTGAAGTCCTTCAGCACACGTCACGTAAACGCGCATGAGAAGCTCGTGCCGAAGAGGACTGCTTTCGTTTGATCTAATGGTACTTGATCTTCATACAAGTCGAGCCGAGTGCAGGGTTTTCTTTGAACGACAGTGTTGACCGGTTTCGATTGAGTTTGCTGTCAGGGAAATCTCCCGTGATTTGATATGAAGCTAACAGATAAAGCTAGCTAACAAACAGGGACGCCATACTCGCATCTGTCTCCTTGAAAATGAGTGTGTGGGTGTGTGGAGCTTGCCAGGGGCAAAAGAAATGTCAATATTCGATCTCACCCGGGCCTCAACACCTTCGGTCTTAGCTAATTATTTTTGACGGTATCAGCTAGGACACGAATCATTCTCCCTCTGCCATATCCGGATCACGTACACCTATCCATAGTGAGATACTCCCAGGGTGTCCACAGTAGCCCTTAATCTCAACTACTTCCTTTCCCTTGAATCCCATATGGTGAAAGAGTTTCCGGCCCATGGGCGTTGCAGATACGCCAATCCCAGCGTGGTCTACTTCTGCAAGCGCCATACACCATCTTGTGAGCTCCGAGGCATGGCCACGCTGCCAATAGGCTGGATGCACAACCATGGTAGAAATCTCGAGACGGCTACTGAACCATCTGCGCTCACATCGCGAGGAAGTCAGTATCCTGTTACATCAGGTTTGGTGTGACTTATACTTATTCTCAGGCCCTTTCAGATATTGGTCCAAGAGATCCCCAGCCTCAGCTTCTTTGTCGCGCCGGCAATTGAAAGAATAATCACTTGGCATGCCGATATCTTACTCTCTCAGTACCAAAGTCCACAAAGTTCTATCCACGCTAATCTTACCTTCAGGTTGGAAATTGCCATGCCTCAAACTATGGGGTTGGAGCCTCAAACTACCCACACCGACGATCATCTTCCTTGACGGCCACTCTTCCGGGGGTATCCCCTTGTGGAAAGAAGGGTACACGATGCTGAGCGCGTCATAAGCACTAGTCACTTCATCTTTTTTGTAGTCATCCTCAATCACAAGCACAACAGTTTTTGGATCGATGATGGCCTGGTGATATTCCTTTCGGTAGCTGGCTAGAGTGTCATAAGGAAACCTGTTGGAGTGGGGTCTCTCATATTTGAAAACGGGAGAATGCCAAAAGCCCGCGGCTGCAACGACAGCGATTCGTGGCACGTCGGAGAGCTTGGCAAGACGAAGCCGACCAAGAGGTGGTGGCGGAGCTAGGCTCATCCTTGAGAACGCTCGAGGTAGCTCCTCCTCGTAACAAATGTTGATGCACCAGCTCTTGATGTGGTCCCATCTGCGGATGCTCACATTCAGTGGGTTCTTTATAGGAGATCACTCGCTCATTTTGAGGTTTCACAGTGTGTAACTCGATACCCATGGTCACACACACAGGAGTGAAGTGCGGGCAGAACTCCGCCCTTTGTTCTTGTTTGTCATTCACCATCCCCAATCTCCACATTATTCCCAGGAAGACGGGTATAGGTCAAACAATGTGAAGACTGGGGTGTAACGAGAAGCATTATACCTCGATTCATGTGTGTGTTCCATGTTGAGGAAAGGCGCTGCATCTGACCCAAGGTGTCGGAATATCTCAATTATCGAGGAGAAAATAAAAGGACAAAGACCCTCGGAACTGGGAATTCCATTTCCTTTGTGTTTATATGTTGCAAAGGCAGTGGTAAGCTACTTTAGTTTTAAGCGCTAACATCTCAGCCTTAAGTACCTAGGTACCTATGTGCTGGATTGCATGACGATACAACAAGACGGTGATAGAACGAGGCCTCACCGGTTAATGTACCAGGCTTTCAATTGGTAGATCAATCCGAAATCCGGACCGAACCATGCGGGTACAGACCCCGCTATCGACGAATTTCGTTAGTACCCTTTTCATATCGCATTCAACCACTGTGCGCCTTCTCTAGACACATCCACCAGGTGAGGGACTTCATGTCGGGCGTATTCTTACGATCAACCGGGTCGTTTTCTCCTCACTTTGCTACATTCTTTGCCATCCATACCATCCCGTATGACTTCGCCCTTGCACCAATCGTTTCCTCTCTTTGTTCACCATGGTAAACCGGTGAAGCATGAAGAGCCTCTCCAACCTGATGCCAGCCTCAGCTCTCGTGATTCCATGCAATTAGCTACCGGCTCGGTGGCTATATAAAAGGCAGACTTGGTATGATATCCGAACAAAGGATTCTTGTCCCGAAGGTTGCACACCCGTTGGCTCATAGTCCAAGTCATAATGTCGTATTCTACAGATCCTTATACGTACCTCGGTCTCCCTACACCAACGGAGACACAGTCCTCGGATCACGGCTCGGAGCCATTCGATTATGGATCAAATTATTCTGAGACCCAATTTACCTCCAATACACTTGTGGGGTTGTCAAATTCACAATTCGATGTCAGTCATAGCCATGCCTTTGGCCCAGAGTTGAGACTTTCGCCAATCTATGACACGGAGGTAAGGGAAGTCATGGTTTTGTTGGATGTGTATTGTTGCTGAAATAATCTAGGCGACCTCTGGGTCTCAGTACTCAGAAGGATTACGTGAAAAGGACCACATAGAAGCTCCCCCATCGCAAACTGTATCGGACCAGAATTTTCACGATGACCAAGCCATCGTTGAGCCCGTTATGCCCCGGGACTTCATTAGAAGAACGAATGAGTTCCAGTGGAACGTGGCCGATGCCTCGCTTCATCATCATCAACCACCGCAGCAATTTGTGCAGGGAACTCGTCAGGTGTCCTTCGTACCACTTATTCCACCAATACCCCTGTATGACAACGGAACTCAGCCTCTACGAGGTCCGGACTATTACCATCATGTCCCCAATTCATCTTATTCTTCATGGGATCTCCTCCATTCAGGCAATTCTACAACAAGTCCATGGGGAACAGAGGACCTCTTGCTGATGCCAACGGGACTAGGAACCCAATCGAGTCACTTACAATCTTACGAGGCCAGCCTATCTGCCGACTCGGCCCTTATATCTCACAATGCTGTATATTCCCCGCCTAATTCTAAGCATTCCTTGATTCAGAGTATGAATGCTACTTATTCTGATTCGCTACGACTATCGTCCAACAGCAACGATCTAGAGGCAGTGTCAAATTCCAAAGCCAGCACGAAAAGGAAACGTGGCAAGCTCAGCCCTGTACGAAGAGCCAAAGCCAAAGCCATGAGACGAATGGGAAGTTGTGTTCGCTGCCGTGTTATGAAATCTGATGTGAGTTCTTCCTACCAAGCTAAGCCATGAAATGATCGATCGTCAGAGGTATTTTCATAGGGAAGAGGCTAACAGGAGTCAAGTGCGACGGCAATAACCCTTGTGCTAGATGCGTCAAGGTAATTGGTAAGGCCCGAACTTATCTTGAACCTTGCTACAGGGAAGACTTGGGAAGTATTAGTCTGGTTCGCCGTGGTAAGCAAGACCCATTGAACATGTTCCCTCACGCAGATGTTGAATAGATTAGGGAATAGCGAATTCGACCAAGAAATCATGGCATTTCGAGATTACAGCTGGAAGTCTACGATCGTGAAGCCCAAAGTTCTGTGCCTGAGCTGGTCGCTCCCTACGATCGCTTCATCGAATTTACCAAAACTCAAAGTCGAATGCAATGAGTTTGCTAAGCGCTATGGGGACATCACTGACGCCGTATGGCAACACAAGGGCCGTGTCAGAATCGTAAAGTTACCTTGTTATGCCTGTCGGGACACATCAAAGCTACTCTGTGATGTTGCCGGATTCTTAGATACCGGCCGGATGGCCCTCGAAAGGGACCTTGTGGATCAAGTTCCCAATGAGTTGGAGCGAATAACTCTTCGTGAAGCACATCGATACGCTGATCAATATCAAAGCAAATTATTGAAACTTGCATTGCGTCTACGTACGAACACGATCTTAAGCGCAGGCTCTGGCACTCTCGAGGGCGGCGAGACCCTCGGCATTCGGCACGTAGATGATGCTGCTGCTGGCTACGTTGGAGATAGACCCTTACCACCCGCCATCGACCATCAGATCGATGTCGCCATTTGGGAATACATACGGAAAGACCAGGAGGATCTAATAAGGCAGCTGAAGAAAGTACTCTTCCAGCAATCAGGGCATAAACCATGGTTCGAGATCTTCCTCACATTCTTTATCGCTTTGGCCAATGTGCAGTATGTACATGGTCAGGCTGTAGGTTGGATGAAAAGTCAGCTAGAGACAGTAAGTGAACCTGCTAGATCTTCGAGAACCCTGTCTTACATTGCGAACTAGGACTCTGCAGTCCGGGTGAGCTACCTGGTAAAAAAGATGATTGAACATTGGAATTATTCCGCCGACAATGTACTCCACCATTTCCGATCCATTTTCAGAGGCGAATTGCCGCTTGCTACAGCAGACAGGGACCTTGATGAATTAGTGCAGCGAGAGAATTTGGACTCTAAATCAAAGGCATATATTGTGCAAGTGTTGCGGATCATCAAAGATCAAGGTATGTTGAACTTTCTCAATAGCACCATTGGTCCCGATCTAAAAACATGCACCGTTACTTACGCAAGCAGACGGAAGCTTTCTGAGGCCTAGGACTGTGTCTACTGGATCAAATACTCCAGAAGTTACTGAATTAGGCGATCATTGGATTCGCCGATTGTTCACAGACCAGTATCTTGTACCGCGAAGAAGTTGAAACAGATATACCATCGCTTCCTTGCATACTATCCTATCGAGTGTACTCATTATAGGCCGTCTCTCCCTCAAGTCATCCATATAACATACGCCAAGCGCCAAGTCGAAGCTACCGAAACCTAGCCGTGATGAGCAGTAGTAGCGGCCACAGTGGTCTTGAAGTATGGATCAAAGTCCAATACCGGGATATCTTGCTCCTCCACAGCTTTATAAGCCGACTCTGTCAGCTTCCGATATCGCGTTGGGAGAAGCCAGCCGCGACTTGCATCACGCAATCCCAAACGGAGTATGTGTCTAGCGCTTTCTGGGGAGTCTGTGAAGCTATTGCGAGCGTGGAGGACAGCCAAGTTATTGACGAGTTGAATATCGCCAGCCTTATGATCAAGCTCGATTGAGACTTGCTCGGCAATGCCTTGTACAGCCTCCAATGCTCGCCACTGCTCTGGTGATGCTAGCTCGGGATTCTCGATGAAGGCTTGCCAGACCAATTGCACGAGGACGCGCCCGGCGGATTCGTAGATGACGGGACCATGCAAATCGCAGCTGTTAGTTAGGTCTCGTCAGCTTATCTGTCGGACCGAAACGGAAAGACTTCAGCTTACATGGAATCCTTCGGCCACTTCCATTCCTGCGCTAAAACCTTCAAACTATCGGGATCTTCTTCCATCATCCTGTTGTATATTGTGGAGAAGCTGGCCAGATATTGTTCGCCTCCAAACGCCGCATTCTCTTTGACGAACATCGCCAGTATCTCAGCGTAGTAGCGGTCGGCATGGAACTTCTGAAGAACAAAAGCTACTTAGCTTAAAGCTCCATACGTCTCGGAGGCGGCATGGAATGCGGATGTTCTTACCAGTCCTCCCGAGAGCTTGGAGGCATTCAACTTCATGGTCTCCCGATTGTCTGGTCTCGGGTCGTGCTCAGCATTTCGGAGATGATCTAATCACAATACAATGTCAGCCTATGATATCGACCACGATATCGGTTTCGAAACTTGACGACGTACTCATCGACATTCCGAACGCATTCGTGATCCTCTCTGCTCCAACGTACGATGCTATACCACAGTACGCAATCACGTTGTCCGTGTCAGTGTACTCTTTAGGGTTGAGTCCGCGCAAGACTGCAAAACCTATGCCATCGTGCAGCTGTGTACTGATCTGCCCAAGACGATCGGCTAGTACTTGCGGCAGAGGGAACGTCTCGGGGCTCAGATGTGGGAGTCCTTTGCCGAGTGCTTAAGAGACAACTGATAAGCCTTCATCAAATGGACAGCGAGTGTAAGTACCCTTGAAGGAGACAGTCGCCCTTTCCACAGCGCGGATTTCGTCCGTGGTCAACTCCACAACGTACTTATCCTTGCTGACTTCGATATCTTTCGATTTCCAGCATAACTTTCCAGATAGAGAGTTGGGAAAGTTGTCAAACTGGCTGTTCATTGGACTGTATGCCTTTGGCGCACTGGTATTCCCAGCCATATCTTCGATATTATCAATGTTGGGGAGAGCGATCAGAACGCTAGGGCTGAGTACGATGATATATGATGAAACACTTTGAAAATCGGAGAGCTCGAACGTTCGAATAAGCCAACTATATTTTGAGTTACAGCGGTGGACAGGATGAATAGCAATGGTGCAGAGAGCGGATCCCCTATATCTCAGCCCCTTATGGGCTTCTATCGAGGGGACTGTAAACAGTGAGGCTCTGCATCTTGGCATCCCAGAGGAATCCCAAAGAGCGGTCTCTCTGGGTGTGCCATCCACCCATCAGAAACTCTCGTGGCCCTATGGCAGCGTGGCAGCTATCGGGAGGACGGGAAGGAACCAAGGAAATGTCCAGAAGCCGCTCCCCATGCAGCTCACGCGGCACATACGTGGCACTCTGCTGCACGAAACCCCATCCGACAGATATTAGTGGACGCGTAGCCGAGCCTTGCAGCATTCTGACAGGTCGGTAAGGACGGATGCGGTCGATTGCGATGGCTGAAGATTGCAGAAAGGGGGTCTCATGGCACACCGACTCGGTCTGCTGACCATGTTTTACCATGTTTGGTGCCAAAATAGGAGTGAAGTCCTGCGGTTCGGGTACGATAGAGAGCTTGGGTAGTGATGGGCGGTGGTTGCATGGAGATGGCGCGCATGGGATCGACGAGGTGTTCGTGTGGGAGCTGGCGTATGGGAGTGGTTCAAGGAGGGAGCTAGAGGGTTGGCTAGGACGGATCTGGAGATGGGACAGATAATGGGTAGGAGATGTTTTCCTGGTATCGTTTTGTCTGTTGCTGGCGGTGCTACTGGGTTACGATTACCTCCAAAGGGGTTCGAGACGGGATAGACGAGGGTTACTTTAGAATCGGTTGTGATGTTGGATGGATGGAGATAAGCACGAGGTAGGATTTGGTCTTTGCGCGGTCATTCCTGGATGTGAGTGCCATCATTGGAGAAGAGTACATTGCTTTCGATAGAGATCACCATGGCCGTCGAGGGTGTCGCGCCCATCGCTCTCACGAACGTATCGCATTGAATCATTCTATTATTATATCGTGAGCACTCGAGTTGAAATACAAGAAGTCGTACGTGATTGTAGAAAGATGTCTTTAGAATACGATGAGGTTGAATAGAATACCGTCACCGACCCAACTTGGATCTGCACACTGATGCTACCCTACAGGGCCACACATGCCACACCACACATCGAATATAGAACATAGGATAGGCGATCTAGACCTGCGTGTACAACATAGGTACTTCATGCCGCTTAAAGAACGTACAAACATGAAAATAGTGTTACCTACCTACCTATCTATCTATCCTACTCCTAAGACATTCGCTGTCGCTATCGCTATCGATAGAAGGTACCTACCTCGTCATGTTCTATTCTACAGGAAGACAACATTTCCGTCTCATCTCGAATAGAGTATAGAATATAGAATAGGACAAGAATTGGCGTTGTTAGGATAGCTATAGGAGTGTGAGAGTAAGGCTGGAAGATACCGTAAAGTGGGTTTGTTTGGAGATGAGAGGAGAGGAGGGGATTGTGAGGAGGGGATAGGGGGAGGGGGACGGGGACGGGACGGGGAAGGGGAAGGGGACGGGGAAGGGGACGGGGAAGGATGGGTGGCGTGGGAGGGTGGGTGGTAGGGTGGGCGAGGAGGTATGTGTGTGGCTCAAGGGGACTGTGGCTGTGGCTAGTGGCTAGTGGGAAACTGTGGCTGAGGACGTATTGACCGTAGTTCTATTCTACGTCTTATCACCGGTGTTTACTCCGGGAGTCCAACTCTCTACATACATCCCACCACCCTCCATACCTCCCTCCATCCCTCCCTCAATCCATCCCATCCCAAATGTCCTCTCCACCCTCACCCCCAACCCTCCGTTCCCGACCCAACCCAAAATCCAAACCCACCATCCCCTCTAACCCTTCCTCAAACCCGCCCTCCCCCTCCGCCTCCACCCCCTCAAAACATTCGCCATCCACCACCCTGATCTCACCCCTCGACACCCTCCGCCTGCTAACCGGCCTCCTCCTCCTCTCGTGTACGCTCTCCTATTTCATAACCGGTTCTTCGTTGTTTTGGAATTATCGGCCGCCGTTTACGCGTCCTGGGCGGATGAGGGCTTGGTTTGTATGTATTCCCTTCATTCCCCTCCTCACCCCTCTCCTCTTCTCCCCCAACCCTACTCCTCCTCCCCACTAACAGATCCCGCACCCCCAGCGTCCCCCCCTCCACCTCACCGACGCCCAACTAACCCTCTACAACGGCACCGACACCAACCTTCCCATCCTCCTCGCGCTAAATGGGACTATCTACGACGTTTCGGCTTCGCCGCATATGTACGGGCCTGGCGGTAGTTATTCCTTCTTCGCAGGAAGGGATGCGACGAGGGCGTTTGTGACGGGGTGTTTTGCGGAAGATCTGAATGGGGATTTGAGGGGGGTGGAGGAGATGTTTATGCCGGCCGAGAATCTTGGAGGGGAGGAGGGTATAAAGGGTGAAGGGTTAGGGGATGGGGGGATGAGTAGGGAAGAGAAGAGGGAGAGGAAGGTGAGGAGGGAGAGGGAGAGGAGGGTTGCGAGGAAGCAGGTTGAGGATGTTGTGAGGGGGTGGGAGGGACTGTTTGATGGGGGGAAGGGGGGGAGGTATTTTCGGGTTGGGAGGGTGGAGAGGGGGATGGGGAGTGGGTGGGGGGGATGGGGGGAGAGGAAGGAGTTGTGTGCGAAGGCTAGGGAGGGGAGGCCGGTGAGGAGGGCGGGGGATGTGGGGTAAGGTTGATTGGTGATTTTCATGTTGGGGGAGCATGGTTGTAGGTGGCGTAGCGATGGTAGCATTTGGTCTGCAGTCTGGTTGACTGGTGGTTGTGTCACATATGAAATGTATGAGAGCTCGACCTTCCACTATTCTCTCCACGAAAAATCTGCCAAGCCTCCAACCCGATATGTATTTTCCCCGTTTACTCAGCAGCAGTCACCGCCCTCGCTATTTCCCAGTCAGCAAGCATCCTTCACCTCCCTCCCTCTTCCCACCGTCCCTCATCTTCAAGAAAAACTCACTATAAATGCTCAACTTGCTATGCCCCACCACCTTCTTAATCTGCCCCTTCTCCTCCAAATCATTCAGCGCCTTCCGCGCCAGACTGCCATTGATCTTCAAGCGATCGACGAGCGTGGCGACGGTGATGAGGCGGTAAGATTGCACGTCTTTGTAGAGTTTGTCCGAGGTGGCTTTGTCGAGGATGACGGCGTGGTTGGCCTTGTCCTTGACTGCGAGGTGGGAAAGCGTAAGGATTCAGTTGGACGCTGGTACTTGAGAAGAGGGGATATGGGGTGTAGATGTTTGCTGCGGGTTGGAGTTCGTACCTTTGCCTTTGGACCACTTCTTCTTTTGCTTCTTGCCGGCAGATGCTGCTGCTGGTGCCTGAGGATCTTGTCAGTTCTCTTTGTGTCGGCTATTTTGTGTAGTGGGTTCCCTCACCATGATCGCGATTATTCGAAGATGCGTTGATGTCGTCGATGAGGCTTACAGATGCAAATCGGCACTGTGGGCGGGGCTTAAGCGACGCTAGGTGACTAGTCGTCGATCTTTTTTGATAGGGCTGGCTTAGCTTGAGTTTGTTAAGAACAATTGTTGACAAGAATAATGGTGAAGCGAAAGGGGTCTGCAATCGTTGGAATGGTCACAATCTTTCAAAATTGCCTTGACCTCTCTGACCCACTATCCTCATACAGATACTGAATTCGTAGTAGATATCTGACGTTTGGCAGTAATGTAGCAAACCAATGCGCTCACCAACTGGTTCAAACTATGAATAGCTCAATTCCAAACCCTTGCGATCTCTGGGTCACCAAGCTCCAAAGTAGCATCTGGACAATACATTCCAATATGGCACCTCCTCAATCCAGGCCATCAATCTCGTAGCCCTTCTTCGGCAGGAGCGTGTCACCTTCTCCTGATCCAGTGCCTTTTGCTCCATCATCTGGCTGCTTCCTATCAATCCAGACCACTTTAGATCCGCTACCTTTTATTGAAAGATCGGACCGTTTCCATGTGTTTGTTGCAACCTCCGCATCGGCTGGACTGCCTGCTGGAAGCGGAGGCTAAGAACGTGCGTCAAAAGGCCGCGATAGCTGAGCCAAATGCTGGAGGAGGGGAATGAGGGTACATAGTTGGTTGACTTAATGGCGAGAAGGAGGATGTTGAGGGAGGAAGTCCGGGGGGAAGACCTGGACTTTGGACGCTGCATATGAGGAGCCTGAGGGTGCGCATGCGGAATGGGCGAGTTGTCCAGCTTAAGGTCCAATTGGTGACACGGGACGGAAGCATACTTTGGATTGTGCCAATTCCTCTTGCCATTCACCAACGTACCCTCCTGACTGAACCGACTTCTCGTAATCCACGACCCTTCCTCTTCTTGGCATCAAGCCCGACTCCGTCGAAACAGTCCGGCAGTGAGGCTAGCTTGTCGTAAGTTTCTACTGGTGTATCGCTGTAGCGATCCATTCGTGCCATACACAATTCTCCCCTATAGCTTCTAGTATCCTTCTGCGAGCTGAACGATGGAGTACGATTGCCGAGGGAGACGTAAGCGACTTCGATGGGAAGGCCTGAGGAAGTAGATTCATAGAAGAGGACCCTAGAAGTCGGTTTGCACGTCCAGGGTGAAGGAGCAACTAGGGTGGATGATGCGGTTGATAGGGTCACGGTGGAAACCCATATATGGTAGTGTTTCGCAACATCGACACCTCCTCAACGTCGAAGGAAGACGCTTTCGGAGATCCAGTCCAAACACCATTTGACAGCCGTCCTTATATCGTATACTTCATGGCTTCCGATCCATTGGACATCATTTAGATAAAACGCCTGGGAACCTTTCGGAGAACACGGTCGCGATCATGGCTTTGATATAACTTTTGAGCGCTGTTAGTGGAGGGTTGTTGACGTTCCGCAGCATAGCAGACAATAGACATGAGGTTGGTGACTTCCAGACAGAAAATGGCCCAATGGTCATATCAACTCGTTGCTTTAATATGTCTGCGGTAGTGAAATGTATCGTCGACCATTTCATTGTTCAATCCGAAACCTAATCCAGAGCAGTCATCGCCATCACCAAAAGGATCAGGCACCTCCAAGGTCTCGTCATGAGTGATCTTGATGGGTGAAAGGTCAAGAGAATTACCTTCGTCGAACATGTCTTCAGCTCCTACAATTCTGGACTGAGCACCGTCAGAGAGGCCTGGCGCACCGGGCACTACCTCGCCCGAGCTGGAAATCAGAGATGTGATGTATTGGTGAGTCGAGGTCAACATAAGATTGAATTGGGAAGAGGTGGGGCTGATGAGCCAACTGGCTTCTAGTCTGCCGCTTTTCCTTCTTAGAGGAAGAGTTACGATCTGGGGTACGTCCCACGTGGACTTCCACAGATGAACTGCTGGTTCAGGAATAGCGCAATGGATAAGCAAAAGGCCTGATTCCGTCGGGTGCCATGACATGTGTTTGACGGGCGAATGGTGTATCAGAACTGCTACAACCCCGCCCGTCTGTAACGACCAAATCCAGACGGTGGTGGGCATTGAATCGCTCTTAGTCGCTAATAGATCTCCATCGCTATTGAAAGCTAGAATAGAAATTCCATGGACGGGGTGGTCCGCTTTCATGAGGGAGGTAGATGTTGGCGGATTTGCAGGTTGTGGTGCTACGATATAATTCCGCGCTTTTGAGGCATCAAGCTGTTCTTGCCAGATAGTCACATTGGGTAGAGTTATCGTGGCCGGATGGTGGAATTTAGCAATTGGAGAGAACTGTGACAATGTCAGCCTCACCCACGATCCAATAGCTTGAGGATGTATCACAGTGTTCTTGCTGAGGATTGTGACCTTGTCATTGTAATCCCCTAGTGCAAATATGCTGTGCAAAGGATTCCACTCCACAACCTTTATACCTAGTCCAATATCATTGGTGTTCTCGTCATGCGAGTATATCTTGAAAAGGTGTCCATCCGCTGTGTAGATCAGCACTTTATGTCCATTGCTCGGTGTATCTCGTATCGCAAGCCATCGACCATCTGGGCTCCATAACACTTCCTCAGCGTCCACAGTGGGTAAATCAATACTTTTGATGAGACCGTGATCTCCGGGATTGAGAAGCATGAGGATATCATGAGTATATGGCCTAGTCAAGACGGCCATATGCCCGCTTCGCGGTCTGTGGTTGTAACAGCGCACCATGTATTTGGGGTCCCTTATTTCGACGCCGTGACGTGTGACGAGCGACCATATTGTAAGCTTGACCCCAAAGTCAGAGAAGAGTAGCAATTCATTGCTGTTGTGTCCGAAACCGACATCAGCATATCTGCCGCAATTGCTGGCGGCATGTTCGATCATGCCAGACCAATTTGCGTCATTGACGTCATATACGCGTATGTTGTCATCGTTTGCAAGCAAGATGCGACTACATGGCCACGGCTGTTTCTTGTCTGCTTGCTCAGATGACACTCTATTCGCCAGGTCATCTTGACGCGACCAACGCACGAACCGGCACTTCGAGACAAAGTCTGGTGCCACAGGTATGGATCGGAGGACAACGCCATTGTAGGCAGAGATAGTCAAGGAGGACGCGTGTAGAGTCGCGATAAGGGCACCATCTGGGGAAGGGACGGAATGTTGAGCTTTGACTATATCAGCAGGACTGACTACTTGACCTTGTTGGGGACTTACAAGAGGAACAGGGCTTGCGGACCATTATGGCATTCTCTCTGATGTCAATCCGTCATTCGCTTACAGCGGCATTGTTTACCTTTTTGAGTGTCTGTATCTTCTCCCACCAGACTGTTAGCGCTTGCAAGACTCTTGCTCTAGTCTTCAGACTTCTTGGTACGAAAGGCACCAGTATTTTGTAATCTTCTGTATCTTTTGAGTGCCAAGGAGATGTTGGAGTTTTGCACAAGCTAAGAATTCGTGAGTAAAATTGTTTTAGTAGATTGATCTTCGTGCTTTACATATTGCGATAACAATTTTCTCATCTTACGACGTACATACTCATTTACATAGAATCAGAGGTGCCTGAGCCTTATTCTAATGTCATCCCATAACTATTCACCATGACCACTTTTGTTCCCCGCCCGCCATACACCCAAGATGAGTTAGATCGCTTGTACCCAAAGAAATTGAACCTCCAACTGGTGCAAATTGTGAGTGATATTCGTATTCTATATCCAGACAATCCTTGCTGGTGTCTCCTATAACACCCTGAAAAGGGAGGTGCAGCCGGGGAGTGACCCTAATTCTCGGCAGCTTCTTCGACATGGTACCTACGACGTTTCTTTACAGACTTGCGATGTATCCGATCCGAACTGAAGAACTTTGTAGGTGAGAGGAGTCCGGTCTCTGGAAGATTCCAAAATGTGAGATTTCCAATGCTAGATATCCACATTGTTCAAAAACGTTAATGACGCCGAATACAGGCAGGGCTCTCACCCTGTACGGTAGCGCCCTCTCTCCATTTGAGGAAGACCAAAGCATTCTGATGACTGAAGTAGACTGGCCGTATTGTAATGCGGCGAAACGCCTTTCAAGCGTCTTGATGACCAAGACAGATTGGTCTTCATGGGACGACCTTCACTGGCGAAGACGTCTGGAGACTTTTGGTGACAATGATGCCTCAGTATTATCGGCTGGACCAAATGGTGAAGTTGATGGCGTGTGGTAAGTCCAGTCAACACTCGACAATGTCGAAGAGACTGAGAGAATACGCAGTAACTTAGGCGAAATGACTGATAAAGGTCGTGAGACAACTTTGGCACTAGGCGAACGCTTGCGGAAACTCTACGTTGACCAGCTGAGATACATGCCAAGCATAATCAGCGATGCAGACATGATCTATTTGAGAGCGACACCAGTGGCCCGAGCCCTAGAAAGTGTTCAGCAGAGCTTCTGGGGAATGTATCCTTCTTCGGCACGAACAATTACGTTCCGTCCCCCAATTATTATCACACGGACAATTCAGGATGAAACTCTGTACCCAAATGAAGCCATGTGTCGTCGATTTAGTGAACTCAGCAAGGCCTTTGGCCAGAGGACTGCGGAACGTTGTAGGTCTTTGTGAATGACCAGTTTTATTGATGATCGAGTATTGAGTACTTATAGGGAATGAAACAAAAGAAATGAATTATCTCACTTCACTTATGAGTAAGTGGATGCCAGACAAGGCTCCAGTGAAGGTTGATTCTCACCCTCGTCTCTCCGGGATCATGGATACAATAAACTCCACCCTCGCTCATGGCCCCGAAACCCGACTCCCATCATCCTTTTATAACCCCAAAGCCCTCGCTATCATCGATAAAATTAGCGTCGAGGAGTGGTTCTCTGGTTTCAAGGAGAACAACGAATATCGCAAAGTCGGTATTGGTGCACTTGCTGGCGACATTGTTGCACGCATGGTTGATAGTGTGGAATCTGGCGGATATGATGGGTTACTTGAAGTTGGTGGGGAGGGTGGTAAGCTAGGTGCTAGGGGAAGAGGGCAAAAGAACATCAAATTTGCCATGAGTGGCTGTCATGATACCACGCTCGCAGCACTCCTGTCTAGTCTGGGATGTTTCGACGGAGAGGATTGGCCGCCTTACACGAGCGCCATTGCTTTCGAGCTTTTCAATGAATCAGGTACAAAAAGTGAATCAATTGGTGGTGAAAAGTCGGATGAAGCAGCCACAGCTACCGCATCTCAAAATCAACATCGAAACCCTCTCAAGACATTATTCGGTCGTGCTGGAAAACCTCAGCTAGCGACTGGAGGCATCTCAAGGAAACCAACAGACCAGCTCACAGATGCGGAGAAGAACAGACTGAAAGGTCACTATGTCCGAATACGCTACAATGACCGTCCCATGATTATGCCTGGGTGCAGGTTACCTGGGAAGCACCTGGAAGGCGATGAGAGCTTCTGCACCTTGGTAAGTAGAATAGTCTACTCATACAGCTCCATGCTGATTTCGTGCAGGAAGCATTCAAGGCTATCGTCGACAAGTTCACACCCACGGACTGGAAGCAAGCTTGCATATCTAATCTTGGCAGTCCTGCGTTTCCGGCTGAGATAGAGCAAGCTAACATCTGAACAAATGACCGACCAGCGTATATAGATGATGATGTGAGTTGGGATGTGAAAAATGTTTCTTGCCGGGCCAGTGACGCATTATAATTCACTGCTATTCCTCAATTTTATACTTGAATACAAATTTTCTACGTTGTCACTTACATCTACCTTCCAGCTACATATAGACCGATCCAGTTTCATACTCATCACCACACTATCTTGCACTTCTGTTCCATACTCTCAAGCTTCCTTCGATCGAAGTACCGCCTATATATATATACCGATCCATTCGTATAATCAGAGCCCCCACCATACACACACTTCGCCGTCTATACGTATCGATAGGAAACCCACCACAACCTCGTTACCATTATACCGAGGCTCATTTTCCTATAGAATGTCAGGCTTTCTGCCGTTCACCATTCCTGATCGAACCTCCTCGGCTACAGTCACGAATACAATAACAACGACAATTGACGCTGAAGCAAAGTCGGTCTGACCTAAAACGAAAAATATCTGCCGTATTTTTCGGAGCGGAGCTTGACATACATCTACTTTCCAACTACAACTATGATTCAATCCGCGTAATCATCGCCACATCCAGCGCAGTATCCAACATTTCTCATCATGCCTCCTCAGCTCCAGTGATGCAATAACGACATCTCTCGCCGAAATTGAAGCCGTTTTGAACTCTAGTAGTTAATTATCTACTATATTGCTTACGTCTATCCTCCTATATATGTGATAAATCATGCGTACGTCGATAATATAACCTTCTATTCGAAACTTCAAACCTCCCACCATTGAAGGAATCGCAACAACCGCACGCTTCGACGATCCATTCAAGGCTCACATCCCAGCCATCTTCAGCACAATACCCACCATCTCACAACTCGATATCGCTCACCACGCCTCTTCAGCTGCAGTGATACAAAAACGACAGCTGAGGCTGAAACAGAAGCCGTTCTGACCTAAAGCGACAAATACCTGCCGTATCCTTCGAAGCGGAGCTTCACACAAAGCTACTCTCCACCTATATATATAAATACCAGCCGTATAGTAATATATCTCTATGATAATTATCATACTACTACTTACATCTACACTCTACTCAAAACCTCCCATTACACGATACCCAACAAAACTTCTTCCCCGTTATTCCAGGCTCACATCCCATCCACATCCAGCATCATATCCACCTTCTCACAACCCACAATATTTCATCGCACGTCCTGCGGCGTATCTCGGACGCACAATGCCGGATGGCTATGCTCACGCTGACGGAGTCACAGTACTCGGTCCCGCTCGGGCTCGCCGCTCAAAAATACTCCGATTTCGGTTGTGATGTCGACTTCGAACGCCGCTAATCTAGGACCTGGCAAGAGCAGGCTTGTCTGCGCTTTCAGCCTACATACGCTGGAAGCAGGCGCGTTGTCATGTTCACAGTGCAAGAAGGGGAAATGATGTCGGTCGATCTCGTCCTCGATCGCTTGCCACCATACCTTGTATCAGCCTCAGTTCCAGCGACAGCGCTCGGCCAACTATATCAACCCACGCTGAAACAAAGCCGTTTCGAATTCCAACTTAAACATCTTCGCTCTACCCTTCGGAGCGGAGCCACTGGAGCATACCAAGTTAATGATCGAAAACGTCGAGACTGAAAGAGATGAGCAGTTTAGGATCCCTAATAGGAAAGTATCTTACCCCCTTAAGGGTATTTTTAACTACCTAACCGACCCCGATTATATGATATAGTACGATGAAAAGCTGCTACTAAAAGCAATGGCTAGATATAGAGAAGAGAAAATGCTCGCCGCAATGGAAGCGTTCTTGGTGACTTGCTCCAACCTAATATGTCGCATCGCCGATCATCATTCTCACGAACCAGACTGCTTGGGATATTAAGCGCCGCGGCCAACACAATTTATAACTAATTTCCCACTCCCCTCCGGATCGCATCAATGAACTAACAAACGACATTCTCAACCAGCTCCTTTCCGAGTTGCTTGATGACTTCGTTCGTACCTAGTCTGACGTCTGTCCGAAATCGATGGCCAGAACGCAACATATTGAAAGAATATCTTGCTAAAGCAGCTGAGACCTCTACTTACTCTGCTGCCGAGTGTGCGGCAGTTGCATTCGAGATCGATATCGCTGTCGCCTGTGAGCGGCTTGGCCTGGCAGGAATTTTATATACACTCATACACTTATCTTGATTCCTATATATACTACTATAGGGTATAACGATTCCCTCTCACCCCCTATCATCAATCAACTTCATGTTACAATTCAATAAATAGTGCTTATGCTACTACCAGTAGCTTCCAACGTTCAGTGAGCACGCATTCACCGCCGGCAGCTTCGCTACTGTTATCTCCTTGCTACTTTCTACAGATCACCTACTTTCCACCTCACTTCCATAAAAGTCCAAGAAGGAAGCCCGGGTTAATGCTTGCATGCGAGCATAGAAGACCTTTAGTCTATCCTTGCGTCTCTACCTTTATGGTACCTCCCTCTACGCGCTGACGTGTAGTTCAGAACAGCTACCACTTGATGTCGATCTTTTCGACTTATCTATACCCCAGCTATAAGTTCAACGAACGATCCCATCACGAAACTCAATCTGTGATGTCTTTGCTACTTTCAGCAACCCCCATCATTCATTGCGGAGGGCGAGACATCTACGGGCTTCGTCATCACCGTAACCCTGTCCACAGCCAGCAAAGTATACCAAATAGACACTCTCATCCTACCACTATTATCATGTCCTGTCTTCCGCATACCTGCCTACCTTCACCTCCGTACCCTGCCTGTCTAAGACATCGGTTATGCAGACATACAGATAGGGATTGCGATAGCCGGAGGAAGTAACGAACGAAGTGGCGAGAGTAGACCGGATAGGTAGGCGAGAAGTTGTCCTCAATCCGATTTTTAGATCTTGGGTGTCATATTAAGAAGGTCCTTTTTCCCCTTCCTTACTTAAATCTCCTCTACTCTTCTTATGAATTCTCCGATTATGAAGTGCGCTATGGAACAATCGCAGCACAACTAACCTGCTTCTATTTATTGATGCAAGGAAAGCTGCATGATAGACGGAAACAGATATCCTACTGCGCCACCTCTCGCGGGGGCATGTGGGCACATACGGCAGGACTGGATTTCTTCAGCAACTCTGGCTGGAGTCTGGTATAAGCCAATATTCAACGGTATATGCGCGTTCGGTGGTTTGACGATCCTATGGTAAGTGATGGATAGCCAAGGAGCTGTTGTTACTACGCTTCTTGCGTTTTTGGTATAAATGTCTTTTTCCTTCTCACCGCTATATATATGTATCGTCTCTTCTCTTTTTATATACTCTTTTTATAGGATTCTTTGATTATAGACTCCCGACCTGAAAACACCGCTGCTGCTGCTATACTACCCGTCCTATGGACGACCTCATCCCCATTTCGTGCAGAGAAGCAACGATACTGCGCTTCCTCCCGCGGAGAGGGGGCTAGACGATCGCATGGTGAGGGCTGCGGCCGGCCATATATTCCAGTGTCCCCAGCACGATCGGTCCTGCGGCCCCGAATTACACGCTCAGAAGCGGTGCAGGCTCACGCCTCTACCCTGCCGACAACTGCCTACTCATGCACACGTCTGTGGAAATGGCATGGCCTTCGACAGCGGAGATTTTATGCTGGTGCCGTTGGATGTGAGTGAAAAGCCGATCCGCAGATGGGAGATCAAGATAAACGGCCACTCAATCTGCTGAGAAGGGGGAGGCCATTGATAAGGGGCGAACTTTCTGGCAATTGAAACGCCCGAAAGCGCCTTGGAGACGAACGGGGCAGTCAGAAGAGGTCCAGGTCAGACAGCCAGAATTCCAAACTCAGCCAGCAGTACGAAGCAGCGCAAAAGTCAGGCGAGCCAGCGGTCAGCTTGTATAAGTCCGACGACGGCAAATACAGTAACCGCATATGTGGATGTCTGGCGATGACCATGGCCGTTTTGTGCCGGTGATGTGGAATGCAGATGAAAAGACAATCCGGAGATGGAAGATACAGATAACCAACTATACTGCTGTGAATGTGGATATGGGTCGAACTTCATTGAAAGAGTCACTCAAAAAACGAAAAGAGAAAAAGATTCAAACCTCACTTCCATACACTTACGTTACCTCCCTTGCAACGAAACCACATACTTACTCTACGAATTACATCATATCGCATTGCGGATTCCAAACTTTCAGTTTCGTTCCGAACACCATGGGTAAAAGCGAAAGAATCGCAACTAAAGCAAAGAGATGCTGCGGAGATGGCAAGGAGGTCGATTTCAAGAATGCTAACAAACTGGCAGCACGGTTTCTGTACTTCCACTTTGTCGTAACATTATTTGCGCAACAGGAGAGATCGTCAACGGAGATGTAAAAATATAAATTCTTGGAGGACAAAGGCCTTTCTTTGCCGACAGATATCCTGCGCTAGCTACTTTCATAGATGCGGATCATACGCCAATCTGAAGATAGAAGATAGAAGATTGAGATGACCGACCAACGTGTCAATCTGCTAAGAATGTCGAGGCAGCAAGAGTCGTTTTTCGAGAAGAAGGATGTTTTGAAAGAGGTCTAAATCGATCAGGGTTCAAAAACTTTCGTGCCTATTAACGGCGAGAATGGCGTTGTCAGATACAAACGATGAAGGATCCATGCGGTTTGGGTTGGGTTTGAGATGACGGTTATATTTGCCAAATCATACCACGTACGCAACGCAGATACCTTCAGGTATATATATAAGAAAAAGGATATAAAGACATATTTCTACCCCGAGAAATCCAGGAATGATGATTCGGCGGACTCCTTATCTACGATGATCCCGAGAATAGAGCTGGGTTTTATCGCCCTTCTCGAATCAATCTATTCTAGAGTTCAATGTCAGCATGCGGATCTTTTGGTCTTGCAGGGCCATTTTTAAGGAAATACCTGCGAACGATCCAGACTCGCCTCCTCCACTTAGTGTTATCGATGCATACAGTGCTCTATTCGCAGGAGTACCTTCGGTCGCCTTCACAACGGCTAGGACCAGATACTGTCCGCAATGTCGATACATCCTCCCCGAGCATATTGGAAAGGCACGTGTCTTTACAAGTCTTGAGAAAGCGCCAGTGGACTGCCTGCCGCCAGGGTTACCGTTCGATCACCCGGTGTCCACCCACCTCAATTGTATGTTCGCTCTGACTGATGATTACAAGGCCCAAGCTCTGCCTTTTCCTCTCTGCCGTACCTGCAATGTCCGAACGCATCGCCTCCAGGTCATCTTTGATCGAGCTCCGCCTTATCTCGTCTGGCGTATTGTGCATTACCTTGCGTATTATATATAGAAAGTTTGTTTTTCAGGGAGAGAGAGGAGCGACGATTCATGCCTTGGTTCCGCTACTGCTGGTAGCAACAGCTACACATTTTTTAGAGGGTACGGAGACTTATTTCTAGAATACAAACCGACCAGCAGACCATTTCCTATATTACAACTCTATCGTAACATTGTCACGCAACAAAAGAAACCGTCAATCCGGGTGGGAGCACTTTCTGGTCAATCTGCCTACCGGCAAGCCGTTCGCAACGATGGGACCTTACCTACTCAAGTCAGTGCTGCTGACTTTGGGTAAAGCGGCCGAAGACCTGGACGATGAGTATGAGGCCAGTATCCTAGGCAGTGAGGATGTCGAGCGATTGCGGTAACGGGACCTTACCTACGAAAGTCGATGCTGCTAGCACTGGCCAAAGCGGTCGGAGACCTGGACGAGGAGTATGAGGCCAGTGTCCTAGGTAGCGAGGGTGTCGAGCTCTTCACGGAGAAGGAGAAGCTGAGCGAGAGAGAAGAAGGGGAGATTGGTAGGAGGGTGCTCTTAACGTTTGATGGGGTGGGGGCTGATAGACTGGGAGGGTGGTGTGGTCATAGAAGAGTTGGAAGATATAGAATGGAGCTGTGGGCTTGTTATATATATTCGGCCAGAGGTAGATAGTGAGGTTCGCAAGATCTTGGTTGAGGTGGAGGGGGATGGAACAGAGCTGCGGATTTGTTGTACACCTCCGAATCAAGCTTGACAACTCATCATTCGCATCGTTGTAGGCGCATCCCAATTGCAGAGATGGTGACGTTTCATCACATGATTCCTCCATGGAAAACCCCCCTTCACACGTCCGAGGAGCGATCCTTCGCTCAATGCCTGCATGTTGGCGTCAGCTCCAAGTCTAGGCAGCAGCTGTTCTTTTGAAAAGGCTATCATTCCAGCACATATATATAGCGAGGTTTTAAATACTCTCTACCACCCTCTTCTAGCGTTCCTTGCGTTGTTCGTAATGATCTAGCAGCAATGCCGTCGGATCGGCCCAATCCACATGCAACGTTGCTTTCCATCCCAAACCAAAATGACCCATATTTTACATCCGTGACCCACCGTGGTGGAGCTACACCAACATTCCAACATATCTAGCCTTCTATTTCTTAAATATGGCCATGAAAGACCGCCTCCTGCCTAGCTTCTGTACCCTCTCCGCCTTCAGGTCCATCGCGCTCTTCTGGGTGGGTATGGCGGGTAGTGGAGGGCTCTGCATTGCCGGACTGGCAATTCTACTGATAGGAACGGACGATATTCCTTCTCTCAACCGGAGATCTTTCGGCTTGGCTTGGCAGGGTTTTCGGCTACTTTGCTGTGGGGGAAAGGCAGAGAATCCTGTTCTCGAGCCATTGGGGTTTCCCGACGCCTTCTGCACATTCTCGATTTGTCCGAGGACGGTGGTGCCATTGCAGGCAAGATCTTCGTCTGGGATGCGGGTGAAGCGAACGACGCCTCGTATGGGAGCCACGCCTAAGGAGTCGGCCAAATAGGTTTGAAGCAGCGCAGCATTTCGCTTGTTGGTCGTAGGAAGGAGTTGGGAAGGTAAAGCGCTGATGGTGAGCAGGTAGGCTGAATCGAAGGTTCCGCCGAACAGGAGGCATGCCGAATGGTTGAGGGTAATGAATATGGAGGAGGTAGGTCTCTGATACCGTTGCGACAACTGCTGGGAAAAGTCTTGCAAGAATTCGTATTCGTCCTTGATCTATTGTCGACAGACGGGTCAGCTTGGTGCATCAAGCGACGATGGATGTTCCGGCGTACAATGACATTCGTCCTGACCTCCGCCGTAACGACCGAATCTTTATATATCCGATCTTTCGGCGACAGGTTGGGTTCCCGATACGAGAAAACTTCCGAGTAGAATTGACTCTTCTTTTTCCGAAGCTCTTGTTGTTGCGGGGTTCCATTGGTCGCCGATCTGATAGCGCTCTCTTCCGCAGCACCTCGGTCAGGTTTCCTATTTGTTGACTTCTCTTCCATACTCTCTCCAGGCGTCGAAACAGCATGCGGTTGTTCTTCGTCCGGAAAGGAAAATGATGATTGCGCTGGAGACACCAGGCCCTGATCACGCTTGGTCACATGAAACATCTGACCCTGTGGCGTGGGGAAGTCGTTGGCGGTGGGGGTAGGCGCGCGAAGAGGCTCTGGGGTGACAGTGGCAGATCGTACGGAAGATGACATATCGAATTTCGCACATCAGCACCTTCCCCGTGAATGGTCTTGGAGGGGATGGGACCCAGTTGGAGCTAGATGTCATATGCGGGTTAATGCAGGTAAGCACAGAGCCATTATCCGAGCCAAACAGATTAGACTTCTGTGCCTGACAGAGCGAAGCTCAACGGTGGACTGCAGCAGGAAACGAGTTGTGGGGAGAAAGAAGATGCGCTCAAGATGCAGTAGGACACTGCTCGAAAAGGAGATGGCGACAGCGAGGTCATAAGTGCCGAGCTGAGCATGGCATCCTTCGTGCTATGCAGACCTACAAAGGGCACCATACTTCAGTGGGACGCCCGCATCTCTTTTTACGAGAGCGGTTGCGTCGAACGTTGGAAAGCCCTCACTAGCGTACCAAGATGGGCTTAGGCGGGTATCTAGCTGAATATCTTGCCGAGGTCCCGCAATATCAGATTGTGAGATTGCCTTGTTCGGTCATCCTTCAACGTCCAATTTCCTCTTTCGTCCACGCTATGATAAAGATCCTTGACGCCGCTCCTTGAGCTTGATGGTCATCCTTGTAAGGGGTCAAAGGAAACCCACGGCGGGACGATATTATCTGGGGGCCAAAAAGGCGCCCACGGCCACGGCTGACGCCGTAGAGCGTTTGGCGTACTATGGGTTAGCCCTATCTCGTTTGAGGGTCCATCGCTTAAGAGTGTCTGCCTCGGACAAAAGTTATCATGGCTCTTGATCTGTAGGTAATAATCTGGGCCCCCCTGCGATTCAATTCGGCGATCATGCTTGGCTTGCGTCATTCTCAGCCTCGCGGGGTATGGACCGGCAGACTTCGGTGTATGACGATTACTCTTATCCATCCCACCAAGCAACCGCCTTACTGCATGAATCCTTCCCATCCTTGATCACCCTACTACTACATTTCCTGTCGATCAGCCTGTTTCAGTTCACGCAAATCTCCTCCCTGTCACAGATCACCCGGCTCTAGCATTTGAAATGGACGGCGATCAATCAGCAAAGTCGATGGAACAGGGGGCAAACTCCGCCATGGGCCACAGTGAAATGACCAGCGGCATCCACGAGACAGTGAAGCAGACAGTGAGATCGTCTCCGTCCATTGCTCGCCTTGACAATGCCCTGACATCGAACAGCCCGCCGCTGGCGAGAAGACCACCGGAACAGGCACCAGCATATTCTCCAAAGACGGTGCGGTAGGGTCGATGTTCAACGGTACGATATTCTACCCATCCGATACTTCTGCTTGACAAGCGGGGATACTGGGCCATTTGCTAAACGACACGATCAACAGCCGACGGTGCCCTCGGAGGTACTGCACAGAAGATTGGAGGCCCACTCGACAAGGAGGGCGCAATCGGCAAGAACTTCAACGCAGACGGCAAGATTGGAGGTATGGTGCAGCAGAACCTGGCGAACAACAAATAGGTTTCGGATATGAAACCATAGACGTCTGGCATATGTGCCATACAAATGTACAAACAGACACAATCCGAAAAGTCCATCTGCCACAATCATCCAGCGGATCCCTAAATCCACACATCAACGCCACGAATAACCCATCAAACTCCACTTCGCTCAACCTGTATACCATAAAACTCATAATCAAACTCTTCCAGCGACATCACCATCTCCGCCCGCCCATCCTCCGACCACAGCCGCCTCTCCCCCTCCCAAACCCCCTCAAACCCCTGATCGCCCTCCTCCTCCTCCTCCTCCTCACCCCCCTGCCCCTCCTCCACCCCCCCACCCCTCCCCTCCAAAACCTCTCCCTCCCTCCCCCCCAAGAACCCCCTCAACCCCTCCTGCGGACACCAACAAACCCTCATCCCAGCCCCCCTCCCCGCCTCAACCCCCGCAACGCTATCCTCAAAAACCAAACACTCCCCCACCTCCACCCTCCTCTCCCCCTCCCTTAAACCTTTATTAATCCTCTCCAACGCCAGCAAAAAACAATCCGGCATCGGCTTTTTCCTCTTATCGCTCATCGCCGCATCGTCGCCAAAGACACGGTTTTGTACGGGGAATGGGGAGGTGATGCAGGGCAGGTGAGAGGTTTTGAGCTGGAAGGTTGTGCGTGTGGCGGAGGAGGCGAGGGCGAGGTGGAGGGGTGGGGTTGTGGTGGGGGAGGAGAGGGTGGAGAGGAGGGTGGGGATTCCGGGGAGGGGGGTGCAGGTTTTGAAGAGGGGGTGTTGGGCGGTTACTTTTGCGGTCCAGTCATCGTAGGAGATGGGGAGTTGGGCCCAGGCGAGGAGGTGGTGCATACCCTGTGTTGTTAGTTTACTTGCTGTTTAGTGTACAGGCTAGAGAGGGGGAGGAATGTGGTGATATATACCTCGCGGCCTCGGCTTTGCTGTTTGGCTTTGATGCGCCATGGGAGGTCGGGTTTGTGGTAGGAGTGGAGGATGTTGTTGTAGATTTGGGTGTAGATGTCTTCGGAGTTTATGAGGAGGCCGTCGACGTCGAAGATACAGGCGCGGACGGGTGGGAAGTTGGCGGGGTTGGGTTTGGTTGACATGGCGGGGTTCGGGATTTGTGTTCTGTGAGGTTTATTTCTACGATACGTGACTGTATGGGAAGGAACTGGTTGGAGATTGAGATCGTTTGGGTATTGTGGATACGACGTGCCCTATGCCACTATAGTGCTTCATGATGAGGTTTTAGACAATGCTGCGTTCTAATGCTGTCGTTATGTAGAGCAATACTTGGCCCTCCTCGTTTTAGCCAGTAAATTTCTTCTTCCTCCATTTCTTACTACAGCTTCTCCACTTCCTCCTCCTTGACCTCATTACTCCTGTCCTCCCAACCAGGATCCTCGACAGCCATTATAGATTCATTTCGAGAGTCCATGCTACCAACATTATTTAGACCTCGTTTGAGATCGTCAGGACAAAATATCTGACACAACGTTGTCATATCATCGTACACTACCTGTCTTTGCGTTGAACCAGGAATGTAGAGAGCATTGCCAATGTTGAACGTCAGCGAGTAGAGAATGTTGCGGGCATCCCAATCATCTTCTGGGGGCGATGCTGGTAAGCGGGATTTGTACTCTTGGATGTATGTCTTGTCACTCAACTGGTGTCGGGGCGCCCGCCAATTGCCAACGTCGTATTCATTATGACCATAGAACGAGCAAACATCAAACACAAACGCATCCCCTGTCCTTTGATCCAGAGCAGTATTGCCTTTCCTTTATTAGACAAAAGACCATCAATATAAGGAAATGCCGTCACTTACCGTCCCAGCAATCGCCGTGTATTAGGGAGGGTTTGAGGACCCGTCCCTCCGACTGCAGTGGCAGAAGAAGCCGAGGAACGACTTTGTCCAATGTGAGCTTGCAGACAACGCCGAATTCTGGCCATCGGAGAATTGGCTTTGCCAAAGCCATCACATGCCCAAGGTGTCTGGTGAAAAGTGCACACCACGAGTCTTCCCAGACGTCGACAGCTTGAATGATCTTGGCGTGACACGTCGAGATATGAAAGCCAAAATTTCCGGTCGGAGATACGGAGTCCTTGTGTAGATTGGCCAAACCAGCGGCGAGCTTCCTAGGACTAGCCGGCTTCTAGTAATTAGCCTCAAGACGGGGACACGAAACGAGGAATGCATTCCATGTCTGGGGGCGACCAGCATGTTGATGATGCCTCCAATCAACTATTGGGGGGCAATGGGTAGCAGGTTGAAACTCCTGGCGACGTTCAATCACGCCTTTTCTGTCAACGCAGAGTCTTGAGCACGTACCTGCTCACCAACATCTCGATACTCTGTAAGGAGGAAATAGGTCTCGGGATCTCCTCGTGCATATTTCCCCCAAGAATAAGGTTTTGGCACAAAGCCAGGAGAAACAGCGTGGATAGCTTTCAAAGATTCAAACTCGCCCTCGCACATATGCTTCCCAATAGCTCCCAACGTAACGACCTGGAAGATGGGTATCAGCCATTGCGTAATTCGTCATTCCAAGCCAATCCAACCTTGAGAAAGTAGCTTTTCTCTTCTCCGGAGGGTGTCTGGACATTGACTCTTGCGGTCTTTCCCCACAGCGAGATGCCATATGTGTGTGCATGTATGATCTTCGTTCCAGGCACGGGGAAAGCTGACGCATGTTAAAAAGGTTCCCGCGCAATCTGGTCACTCAACCTCACAGGCTCTAACACTTTCATCTACATCGTAAGCAACACTGGGTTGCAAGACTAGGTTGGGTCGCAGGGGTATTCGTTCAGCATCCCACTGGATATTGCTGATCTCGATGTTGGAGATGGGGTCTGTAACTTCCGTTCCAGGCACGACCATCATATCTAAAGATTAGAGCTATTGTTGAAGACTTTGTTCTGACAGTAATGAGTATGATTGAAGGAAACATATCGGAAACGGTAGGAGCTTAGGAAACGGGGAGATGTAGCCATTGTGCGACGTGAATACAATTTCTTGTATTAGTTCTGAGATGATGGCTAGATGCCACTCAATTATCTTATTAAAGCTCTCATGTAGCGAAGATCATATTAGTCATGGGTTGTACCTTGACCAGATCTATAGCAACAAATTGTATCTGAATTGATCAATAGTAAAAAATTATGGGGAGTGCAGGAGTGATAGATGAGTTACATCCATGTCCAATCTAACCCCTTTCGTATCCACACTAAACACAACAACTAAAACATACTGTACCTTCAATCACAATAAGATGTCCTTGACTCCGCTCAGTCATGCCTCCTACAACCTCTACATCCGCCCCTAAGCGTAAGACTCCCTCCTTCAAACCTCCCCGTCCCGCCTCAAGATCCACCAAAACCACTGCAGCACCACGTCGGAAATCCGCACCCACTGGCAAGCGTGGCCGCCCCTCTTTTGTCCCAGACGAAGCCTCCGCCTCCGACAACGATGAAGATGCAGAAGATGACGACGATGATGACGACATTCCCAGCGACACACATATTCCCGTTCATTCAGCGTCAGAAGAAGATTCAGACACCTCCCTCCCCACCCATGGAGCAGCTACAAGCACCCAAGATGCACCTCCCACCATCCCACCTGCTCTACTGACGAGACTACTACATCACCAATTCAAAGAGAGCAAGACGCGGATTGGCAAGGATGCAAAGGGTGTGGTTGGGAAGTATATGGAGACCTTTGTTCGGGAGGCGATTGCGAGGGCAGCGTTTGAGAGAAGTGAGGCTGTTGCGCAGGGTACTGTGCCTGCTGGATTGGCAGGGGAGTTTTTGGAGGTGAGTCTATGATGCCTCGTGAGCGTTAGGGTGCAAAGAACGAAAGGATTTATGGGTTTGGATATGATGTGAAAGGGTGCTGACATGTTGCTGGTGCAGGTTGAAGACTTGGAGAAATTGGCACCGCAGCTACTTCTGGATTTCTGAGTAGTAGCAAGCGCTCTATGAAGAATACGATGTTTTAATTCGCCTACAACTGAAGGTTGTCAATCCAGTCAGGGAAAGGAAGAATCGGATAAGAGACGTTTTCGACGCTGTCAACGTTGCAACAAATGCGTCTGGTTGGTAAGCCGTTGCATTTGGAGAACGCAACCTGGTCTATCAGGATCCCGGTCTTCGATTGCTGACTTTTTCCAGACCCAAAGCCCAAGTACGCCTACAAAGCTCCAGGCATTACCGAACGGCCAGTCCTCCAGCTTTCGGGATGGTATAACAAAATGTGCAGAGAAGCCTATTGGAGGCTAAGCCGCAAATTCGGGTGGTGGAGATCGAGAATATCTAGTTCCTTTGTTGAACAAGGATTCTGGAGCCTGTCTCAAACGAGATTAGTACGACATTAAGAAGCCAAGGCGAGGAACAAGAACAAGATCGCCTTTCACGACCAGGCCTATTGACACCCGAAAAGGGAACCAACTCTTCCGCCCAATGTGAGCTTCTGTTTTCTATTGCAAAAATGTATTGACAATGATGAAGCACGCCTCGCCTACCTTGTTTGTAACTGTCAATAATGAACGAGCATCGAGCACCAACAGCAAGCTTATAAGTCGAGTATACTCCATCGCCAATCCATACCAACAAGCACAGAACGTACTTTCCACTCTGATCTCTGCATTTAACCTCAACACAGAAAAGAGAAACCCAAATCCCTCAGCAAAACTGTTCGTTATCAATCATGATTTACCAACTAATGACCCTCCTTCTCATTCCCCTCACTCTCACTTCCCCAACAGACAACTACAACAATATTGTCGACAATGACTTATTCGACCAGAAATTTGTCGTCTCCAGTATGGGCATGACAACCTGGTAAGCCTTCCCTCCTATACAAACACCATACTCAGACCCACTCCCCCAATTCCCCTTCCAGTTCCCCTTCCACTTCCCCCTGCAAACCCCACCCCCTCCCAAAACCAAAAACAAAATTAACCCCACCCCCACAGGCCCGTAAAAGCGTGCCAAGGCCCCCCCAGCGACACCCACACCCGCCTCGTCTACGGCTCCGACCACCCCGAAAACATCGCCTCCTTCACCCTCACCCGCGACATGTACTCCCGCGAACAGCTTGACATGCTCGGTTCCATCCCTGGCACGCCCGGCGCCTGCACCCAGTTTCTGTACAGCGAGGCGTATGAGACGAGAGGCGGGAACCCGCCGATTTGCTACAATACGAAGGTGCCGGCGACGTGTTTTCACTGGAAGAGGAATGTCACGTTGGATGGGAAGGGGTGTATTAGGGGGCAGATCTGTCCAGGGGAACAGGTTTAGGGGGGCGGGTGTCGTGGCTCTAGATGGGTTTTGGTTCGGAGCATGGAGGTTTTGGGTTTCGAGATGGACTTGTATCCAGCTTGTTCATTGTGGCAGCAGCAGCGGAGGGAACTATGCAATTTCTGAGAGATCTTACGTGTAGTCATTTGTATTGCCTTCATAGACTCCACATGGCTATAGGTGAAATTGAGCATTTTTCTCACTGCTTGATGCTCATCAATCGCGGTTGCATAATGATAGTCTTGGTAAAGTTTGAGGCCTCTGTCATCGGCCCTTCAGAATCTTCCTTTTCCGCTTCCTACCGGCGTGTGGATGCAAGAACAGCCGCACTTTCATGACTGGGCTCTAGATAGGCATCTTCTAGTGATCGGAAGTCGTCCTCCATCTGTTATGTCTTGCACGGTGTAAGGCTGTGTGACTGCTCTTTGACATTCGTAACGTATATGTCTGTCACAACATAGGTAATTAAGACGTTCAGATGAGACTATCCTATGAGCAGTTGATGAGTAGGGAGAATGACGCTAGTCTCTCCTTCTCGAATGATGATATCTTTTATTGAAGCTGTGGATATCATGAAGAGCCGGTGAGAAGAGTTCTACGAGCTTTGAACATGGATTTCATGGCAGATTTCGCCCTGATCATAACACCTCGAGTGCCAACGCGATATGCTATTTTGAGTGTCGTCTGGCCGAAATATCTTGCTGTTCTGTGAAATCACCATCTTCCAAAGTTGAGGTTCGAGCACGTAGAAAATGGAATGGGGAAAAGCCTCGAGTCAGATAGTGCAACGGTGACATCCCATTATCGAAGACCTTCCTGAAGCTGTTTGTCCATATCATAATACTGTTGCGAATCATCCATGTGCGGGGACGAGCTAGATACTCCCAAGTTCAGAAGGTGGCCAGGCCTTGATCTTGTGGAGAGGTCGTGGAGTAGTAGTCCTTGGTCATGTGGATCCATTGCATATAACCTCCTATAAAGTTCGGGAAATTCGATGTCTAGAGCGAAGCTGGTAGCCAATAAGGAAAACGGCCTGCTATATGTTGGTAGGTAGCGAGACCCTTTTTCAGTGAATTAGGGGTTGCCATCCCGTTTGTGCATTCATGATACTCGTACAAGCCGAGCCAGATCTTCGAGCCGTATTCGTTGTTCCAATGGGATACATTACAGACATGCATCCCAATCACCACCAAACATGGTTGTTTCAGGAGGTCTCCAAAAATAGCTTCCCGAACCACTCCTCGAAGCGCTGGACCTGCCAAGAGGATCGACAGCAAGCCCGCAAAGTCACGTGTCTCACTAGTGTAGACGTCCAGTCATTTTCGACGACAGCATTCACCACAGGCCTCTCTACGCGCCGTGTGAAACGACCCAATCGACAGCTGTCTCTCAGGTTGCGGTACGGGAGTCCTTGCTGATGTGCATTAGCACACGAACAAGACGAGCCTCCTCCAATCATTGAGGTTACGCGCGGGGAATTTGCAGCCTCCATCTGGAACTCTGCAAGCTCACCTTGTTGCAATTAAAGAGCATTCGTCCCATTCGATGGAGAGACGAAAATCTTATCTCAGGCGGGGAATCAGCGTCTCGCTGTAAGCACCATTACACACTGTACACCATCATCTGCATTCTCGGGGAGGAGAAGTGGACTGGTTGGTCTTAGGTGTTGAAGGGTTCGATATATTTAGGTGCAGAGAAGATGGCTTGACTGGCCCGTCATTCTATATGACCATATCCAAATTTCCGATACATCTCAACGCTCAATTGTGTTTCGTTATCTATCACTTCCAGTCTTCTCCCCTTCTACTAACATTATCTCTGGCTGACCCCCCTCTCCTCTTCCCCATCTCTCAGTCAAGATGACTTTTCGCATCATGACTCCTCCGTCACAACATAAGCCCAAGTTCTCTGCAATGGGGAGTCCAAGCATCGCCCCCCCTGCCTACACCACAGATGATCGGCTTGTAGCACGCAACCACAAATTCTCCAGGTGGATATACCTGATACGGCTCGGTATCACAGCGATCACGCTGGTGACTTCGATTGCGGTCATTGCATGCGCAGGGGTCGCTCTTCGCCATTACTCGAATTCGCACCTTGGTGCTGAATGGCTTCTACCGCTATGGCCTCTCAATGTCGATCTGCGGCCGACCCATACAGTTCTGGGTTGCGGTATTACGGTCGCTATCCTAAGTTTTGCGTACCTTGCTGCTGCTTTCGCACCTATGGTCCGCTGAGATTTTCTTCATTCCGGCTATTGTCAACTTACTAACGACCGTTTAGGGGGCAAGAAAAATGCATACTCTCAATATCGTGTCGACTGTCCTATCATTCACCTGCCTCGCCATCTCCCTCTTCACCACCATCTTCGCTTCCATAATCACCAACAATCTTTCGTACAGCACGTCTCAGGGCACCCTCAATTCGTGGACATGCAAATGGCAGGGCTTTGAGAGTGTGACGCCCGCAAACTTCACTGCAATATGTGATCAAGGCTCAGCGGCGCTGGGTCTCGTAATATTCCTGGTCATCATGGAGGTACTCGCCGTAGGCGTTGCAGCGTGGGGCTGGTGGGTGGAAATGAGGATCAAAAGGGGTAGCGTGGAGATGGGGAAGAGCCAGGTCGAGCTCGTGAAAGTTTGAGACGCTCGAACATTGGGGGACGGTTGGTATGTATGGATAAGTAGGATCGGAGCTCCCTCGCTGGATCGGTGGCGCTTCTGTGTTATCATGATACGGTCAACGACGGCCTAAAGGCGTACCGGGGGTTGTATTTCTAGCGAAGGGTCAATGTTCTATGTATCTGGTACTTCACGACATCGCTTGCGTCCAATGAGGATGTCGATGTGTGAATTGAAGCTAGTGAACTCAAGTCAAAGTTTCCAGGTTACTGTAGCCTACCGTCGTAAACTTCGATAAACGCACCGTTTCTGAAAGCGCTCAAAACACCATCCCCAAAACTCCTCCGCACATTCTCACACAGAACATCTAAGACATACCCCATCATCTACACGCAACACACAGCCAAGCTTTTCCTCCCCCCCCTTCTCCCCCACCCCCCACACCAAAAATGCCACCTCCACCTCCCCTCCCCCCTCCCGACAATGAAGACGACTACGACAGCGCCGCCGACTCCGACTTCGATGCCTCGATCTCCGCCTCCTCGGGTGATGAATCGGTTGCTGCCGACGGCATTGCGGATGTACGACAGAAGGGTAAGAAAGATGCGGATGGAGATGTGGAGATGGGGAGTGGGGATGAGGGGATAGTGGCTCAGGGGAGGAAGAAGAGGAGGAAGGGGAAGGGGAAGGGGAAGGGGAAGGGGAAGGGGAAGGACGGGGAGGAGGAGGAGGGGGCGGTGGGGGTGAGGGTTAGATTGAGGAGTGGGAGGGGTGGGTGAGTGGGTTTTTTTGTGTTGGTGGATTGGGGAAATGGTGTATAGGCGTACGCGTGTACGCCTGACTACTGGCTGCAGTGCGTGAGGTTGGAGTTGACTAACGGCGCTACAATATCTACAGCGAAGGAACCAAAGCACGAACCCTTCCCAAAGCCTCAGGTGCAACTATAGACATCGACTCCGTCTGGGCTCGTCTGAACGACCCCAAGTTTCACACTTCCCCCTCACAACGCCCAGACTACTCTTCAGACGCCGAGAACAAACCGCCATCGACCACAGACCCTTCTCTAAAGGACCTGCCCTCGATACTCAAAGCCCCGACAGCCGAACAAACGATAACGATCCCCCACACCTACACCTTCGCCGGCGAAACCCACACCTCCACCAAAACCGTCCCACAATCATCCCCCGAAGCCCTGGCCTACCTCGCCACCAAAGATAAACCCCCCGCCCCCACATCCACAACCACAACCGGCCCCCTCCGCCGCCCCCTCGCACGAAAAAACCTCCTCGATCCAAACCCCACCTACCTCATCCGCGGCCGCGAACTGCCTCCACGAGCCGACCTCCCCACCACCATAGGCGGCAAAGGGACGAGACATCTCGACACGAACGAGGTATCCACGCGGTGGGATTTGGGTGGTCGGGAGGGGAAAGGGGCGAAGAAACTGAATACGGTTGAGAAGAGCAAGTTGGATTGGGAGGGGGAGGTGGAGCGGAGGGGGATGAGGGAGGAGTTGGAGCGGGCGGAGAAGAGTGGGGGGAGTTATTTGGGGAGGAGGGAGTTTTTGGAGAGGGTGGAGGGGAAGGGGGAGGAGGGGGCGAGGGTGGCGAGGCTGAAGATGGCGGGTGTGGGGGGGTAGGTTGGTTGGTTGTTAGAGGGATGAGATGGTGCGGTGTTGGAGGGGCAGTGATGGGTTTGCTGTTGTGGTGTCGATGGATGGCGGTGGCTGCCGAGTAGCAATTATATCTGTGTGGGCCTTGCAAGGCGCTGTTGCGGTTTTGTGGAAGACGCACTCCTAAAAATTAGATTTCTGGATTGCTCATATGGAGAACTGGTAGTAAGCTTTCTCATTTTGACGGGATGGTAAAACCCCTGTTGGATGTGCTGAATAGCAGTCCTTCCGTCAAAGACCTGGGGTCCAAAGTGTGAACGTTCTTGGTTCTCTGCGAAGATGTTCTGGCCTTCTGTCTCTTTACCACTACTCTATAGAGCTTCTGTCATAAGAAGCACATACCGCCCGTAACCACGCCTGAAGATTCTGTACTTCGGCTGCGGTCAGGTTTCTGTGATACACGATAGAATCAGGATCTCTGGATGATACGAGTCGGAGGAGTGGAACCTGAAAATCTTATCGATTTGTATCCGCTGGAACTAGTCCTACGAATGGAGGTTAGCGGTTGTTGAGTGGATCTCACGGGTCTGATGGATGATTTGGCTATGCTAGATGTCTAGAAAGGTGTAAAGGTGTCTAGGAACAAGACAACGAGACAACAAGACTATGTAGACGTGGCCATTCGCTTATTGTCTTGGCAGAAGGGCTTATTTCCAACAGCGGTTAGTCTAGGGAGGACTAAGGGGTTTGAGATCTCCATCGAATTCCTCCCAGTGTCTTACCCAGAAGCAGTTCATGCAGTATGGATAGCTTCTGGGATCTCTGCTAGGTGATCGGTCTGGTGGCGATCGCTGAATGCTGAAGCGAAGGATTATCTGCAAGCCTGGAGGTAGAGGTGATCTCTAGAATCTAGCAAGTTGGCTATAGGTTTCGTGCTAATGATGTTCTAGGGGATAGATCTGATGCGAGTCCCGGTTGGACAGAGTGATCTCCGCTCTCAGCAATCTTGTCAGGTGGCGATGGGTTATTATCGCTGCATTGTCGTCAAGCTGGACTTGCATGAGAGGAACGCGGTAGTGTCGACCATAATCGTTGGAATGTAGGTTTAAGCCTATGGTCACTTAGGGTCTTGCTTTGAGATTTTGTAAAACAGGAGCAGGGTCGCTCCTACTCCTATCCAATATGGCCACACATAAAAGATTCTTTGCAAGAGCCACCTGCGTGGGTATTACTCTCCAACTTATTTCTATATCTGCACTTGTTCACTCTCTGAAACCGGACAGTCGATCGTTATTGAAGTGGTCACAGTATTCTTACCCTTGTGGTAGTTTCATCTTGCAATTTTCGTTCAGGATTCATACTTGCCGTGCATTGATAGGGTTCGGAGCCCATTCGCCTTGTCTTGCTGTTCAGTCTTTGGAAGAATCGAGTAAATCGTTCGCTCTGAGGTCATATGTGTACGATCCAGGCCTGACAATGTGTAGAGGAACATAGGGAGGTAAGTTGACGATGGACTATCTTCGCTAAGTCTTCGGTCCAGTATATGCACGCTGATATTGAAAACCTAGCTTCAGCTAAGGCTTTGGATTAGCCTCCTTGTGAGATTGCTGGTGTGGATCCTATCAAGAATAGAAACTGTGAACGCTCGACAGTCCCTTCGAAGCTTCCGAGACCATCTGCGGAATTCTATCTGCTTCGTTTGGAGAGTACACACGTATCGGCAGAAGAAGCTAGACTCCGTATTGATCCCGTCAGTCTGCTCATTGTTAGGTCGGAGACAGCTAGGGAGAATTGCAATCGCTGAGACGATCAGGCTAAACGGGCATCGAGTCAAAACTCGGCGTCCGCTATTTACCTCTTGTCTTGCCTGGTCATCGTGGTCTTACATCCGCCTACCTCACCCATAGTTGATTGACTACAAGTAGGTAAGCGCGGTCGGATGCAGCTGCTTAATATCTCTCACTTGGAGATCAGGGAAGCTGATCGATCGTTTCATTATAGACATATAAGCAGTAGCCTTGTTCTTTGGGAGCAATTAGTATCGCTGTGCCTATCGCTGTGCCACCATACAAAGCTCTACCAACAGGCCCGCTGAGTGGCACCCGGCCGACTGATGGCTCGTACTTGATATGCCCTATATCAAACGGTAGAGTTTGATACAACGCTTGCGCCAGATTCGCTGGCTCGTGATGTTTCATAAGCTAATCCGTAACGGGGATGGTTCGGGTAAAACTGATGTTGCATCAAACAACCCGAGCTTCGTCCCTCTACCCACCACCATCGTCAACCTTGCACCAGAATCATCAACTCCTGGTACAGAAAAGCCTTCAGCCATCGATACTCGATCAGCAGTCGAGCGATCTGGAGGTTGGGCTTCAAACCTCTTTAGGCCCTCGAGATCAAAGCCTCAGAACGGCAGCTTGAAACTCGGTCCTTCTGGTGCTGTTGTCTTCCAACCCTGCGAGTCACAAGAGTCGATTGTATCTACTCTACGCCCTTGTAAGATTCTACTGGCTTCCCACTCCAGTACATGACAGCTGACGAATTCCAGCATCTGCCATTCTATCTGATCACGTAGGAGAAGCAGTCATACCACAGAGTCCGCCAACACTGGCTCACGACAAGGTATAGTCTGCGCACCATCTTAGCCCATTCTTCATTACTGAAAGCTTGTAGCAGAAGTCTACTGGTCAACTTCGGTCAAGCTCCCCAGATTTGGCCCAGTCTGTGCCAAATAGCCTGCCTAGACGACGATCATCGGAGAATTATCAGCCTCGTCTTTCAAATTTCCTCGGGCGCCATCCACCACCGATCCAACGCCGATCAACTTCACTTCCGCTTACTCCGCTGTCTAGGATTCCAGAGAGACTACGTGCTCCTAGTACAGAACGTGAACTACTGTTCATAGGTGGTCATACAAAGCCGACAAACTCCAGGTTCACAAAGATCCCACGATTTGTTCCTCTTGCAATCCGCAGAGCCAACGTTAGCATGCCTCTGTGCCTTGCAGATTGTCCGGCTTCTGTCGAGAAGGACGGTGATTTCTGCCCTGAACACGAAGATGAATTCAGTACCACTGGTACACGCGGCAGCAACATGTACTCCTTCATTGAATTCGACGACGCTGACCGTGATCGGCCACTCACTGACTCCTCTAAGGAGAAAGGATCTGGTGCTGGGCTGTTTGCTAGTGTCAAGGGGTTCTTTGGGAAAAAGAGTAAGGAGGATGGGGAAAAGCCGCATTATGATGAGAAGAAGCCCAAGGACCAAGCTGACAACCTGGGTGCGAAAGAGAAGAGCTAGTCCAGTGGTTGGTTCGTATTAACGGCCACGAGCTACAAAGCGATGTGAATAAAGGGTTGCTGCGCTAAGCCTGGCTTGGAATATGAAAATGCCCTCCAAACACCAACGATGGAGCTCCACATTATGGGCTGTCAATGCTGAGTAGTGTGGTTTGCAGAACTGCTGTCAGTTATACCGCCATTACATACCGAGATGGTTATCTAGCTGAAGGTACATTACCCATTACCCATTACCAATTACATCGCTCAAAGTCATTAACATCAGATCATACCAGCAGTCAATCGTTACACATTGAATCATCGCTTACACCGGGCCTGCAGTGCAAGTTGCTTCACGCCCAATTTCTCAGAATCCTCAATGGTCATGCGTCCGCTGCGCAGTTCAATCCACCGTGGGTCGAAACCCACCAGTCCCATCTCTTTCGACTCCATCATATCCACCCCCAGCAAACCTTGCTTGGGAGTTTCCAGCATGTTAGTCCCCACAGACATCGCCTGCTCATATTCCAAAGATTTGCTTTTCAATGCTTTCCATCTACAATCGAATTTCTCGAGCGTCGTGTTGTCCGGACCTTGCCAGTCAGGAACGATGTCTTTGACTTTTATTTCTTGCGTCTCCTTGATCGAGTACCCAATCATTTTCCATACGCTCAAGAAACTTTGTCCAGGTTTGTCATCGCCCATGGTCTTCAGGTCCTCACCCACTCTCATCTTGCCTGCCAACATGAGTGTCCATCTGGCGTCATAGCCTCTAAGTCCTTTCTCAATTGACATCTTCATGCTTTTCCTGACGTTCTTGCCACTTTTCTCGGTGTTGCCGTAGCTGAAGTGGGTCTTCGTGTAGTGGGCTTTAAAATTGTCGCCTCGAGCCACGATCACCTTGCGCTTACCAGTTTTCTTGTCGATGCAGTCCTCGAATTCGCATGTGAATACCTCCTGGAGGTACCCAGACTCCCTTGGATGCTTGGCGGCGCAATGTCTCTTCATGTGTTCCGGACGATTGCATGCATATCTTTTAGGTGGATCAAGCAAAGGGCAGTGTAGACATCTTAATTTGGAATCATCGGTCGTCACTCTTGTGATACTCATTTGTCGAAAGGGCTGTCTTACCATTGTTTCTGTGTCTGGTAAGAATTCGTCGTCAGAACAAGACATATCGTCATCATGTCCGCCAGACTGGTGCTCCCAACTCGGACCTAGTACTGAGCTGTTTGGTGTGACCGAGGACTGTGATGGTATGAGGCCTTGTGGTATGGCGTCCGGGAAAAGGCTTGGTTGCGGGCTTTCAAAAGCTGCCTGGGAGTATTCGATGGGTCGAGGAGGGAGGGAACCGTTGTCGTTCGAGAACAAATCCATGGTCAAGGTTCGATTTGCCAAATCACTGGCTGGCGTGCGATAGCTAAAAGAGTTTTGGTCCTGCCATACCATTTGGGGGTTGTCAGCCGCAAGTGGGTCATTATCACGTTCGCTCGTCACAGCATCGCCTGCGAAAACGAACGATGCTGCATCTGATCTTATACTTTGGTCATTGATAGACAAGTGGGGTTGTAACAATTCTTGGTCAAAGTTCCAGGTCTCCTTGGGCATTCCAGACCGGAAAAAGGGGCTCGGAGATGTAGCAGAAAGGTAATGTTGCTGCTGATTATCTGGGCAGAAAACTGATTGACGGCGGGAGGATGGCGCAGTGGAGGCAGAGCTTGGGCAGGACGCCGAGAATCCGGGCGAAGAGTCAAAAGACGATGCAGACGATGCGGATCCGGGGCCTGCGTTGTAAGGAGCTGCAGTGTTAGATAGCAGCAATGACGGTCGACGAGACAACGGATCGATTATGGTTTGAGGTGGAGTCATTAATCCGTTCGAGACTGTCGAGGGCGGATCATCTCGAGGAAGACGGTACTGAATGTCTGTATCTTGTGGGTTGACATATTGGAATATGTCAAGGCTGTCGCCTGAACCTTTGGTATTTGCATCCATGGCTAAGCCGCTGTGCAAGCCACTATACAAAAAGTTGGCCATCATGTCTGCCAATCAGTCAGTGGGTTGTCCATCATCATCAGACCAGCATTTGGCATACTAGTATCCTTCACAGGATCTGGAGGCGTTCTTGAATTGCCAAGGGAGCTTCTTGATGGGGCAAATCGACGAGAGCCGTATCTCGACGGACCTTATAGACTTGGGCTGCTTTGCTGAGCAAGCAAATTTCCAGAAGCTCAAAGGTATTCTGAGTGGCGCAAGGCCTGTGGAATGCTGGCTGATATCCCCAATGTTTCAGCGAGTAACGGAAGCTCAGCGGCTATGCTGGACCCTACATCAAATCCATCTTCGGGGAGACAAGGCGACCTTGCTGATTGATACAAGCCGGATAGTACCGACTGCTCAAGCGACCTAAGTACCACCATCATGGTTCATCAAATCGAACTCTAACTAAGCTTGTTCCCCGCCGCCAGTCTGTGCGATCAAGCTTCTAATTGATTCCGAGCACCGCAAATGTCTGACTATGAAGCTCCCAATATCGCGCGCATCACACTAGTGGGATAGTTTGGTGAATAGTTCGAGGCTGTACATTGTCAGGTGATTCACTACAGAAGCTGTGCAAATGGCATCGAGAACTCCCAACTGGAAAAGCAGGAGGCAGGACGTTCTTTCATCGAATTACTTGCAAGGCCACGAATATACAGGAATGGTCATCCACCAACAATAGGAATGAGCAGAAAGCAGTCTCCGATCCTTCCAACAAGATCTGATAAAGCCTTTTAAGGTGTCCTGCATGGGAGGCTTGATCGTCCGGCCCATGCAGGGCAGATGCACTGCCTGAAACATATCCACTTTTCGAGGAATGAGGGTCTAAGTGGAGATCGAATTCTGTCCATTCGACCTACTTTACCATGGAAGGATTTGGCTCCCGTACTTGGTCCCTGCGCAAGCTCCATATGTGCATCGACTGAGCGACCAATCCCGTCTGATCAGCAATCCATCAGGGTAGTTCGAGACGACAGCCGTTGCAGACAACCTCAATGAACCTCTGATACGTGAACCACCCGGATCAGGGTATAGGGCTTCGGAACATTCTTTCCGGACTTTGGTAAATTATGACCCACATCTCCGCACAAGCTTCGAATAGAGCTGAACCTGCGTCTACGAAGCCAACGGGAATGCGGCTCCAAGAGCTAAGGTATCTTTCAAAGTGCCTGCGGACCGATGGTGGTTGCTCAAAGTCGATGCTGAGTTGGTAGAAGCATGTTCAAGAACAGTTTGCGATGCTCTAGCTGGCCGCCTTGCACCGAAGAGCTGGAAGTCCTCGGGGCACAAACCGCAGGCGTCACTGTTCGCCCTATCATTGCATCTTCGCTCGCTGCAGGCTTGACGTTTTGATCCCGACAGGATCCGCTATCAGCTGCGGTCCGAGATCCAACGGTCGATCACATGATGCATGATAGCCGCTTCATTGTACTTCTCCCAATGGTATTTGAGCTGTTGCTATGGAAGATCGAGATAGGGATGTGCTAGATAGCATCTTAGTCTCGTTGTTGTATGTACGAGCGCTTGAAGTCTTAAGCTGCCTCATGGATGGATGCGGTCGGTGTGATTCGTCGACGAATGTCTTCAATCCGTGCTTCTGAGTTATGTTGCTCGATCTGAAAAGGAACAGAAAACCTAAGGCTTGGTCTACAGGCCAACGAGTGATCTTACAAAGGTATACGAGACTACCGTGTGACCAACGGAGAAAACCAAGATAACCGACAACTACGTCTTGTTCACTTCGGCGCTTCTGGTCCGAAAGATGCCGAACGACGTCCTGGAGGTCTGCTGATAGACGCAGTTGTGCTCTGATACTCGGTCATCACCTGACTGACTCGCGTTTGGAATACGCCATCCCCTTTCCCCAGTCTGTCGGTGAAAGCTCGGTGGTCACCTGACATCGACCTTCTTTTCGGACTGAGACTCGTCCCTGTTGTTGCACGAAGACTTCCAGCCAGTACTACGCAATGCCGACACATGATTCGAAGACTGGAATCTAGTCATCTGATGAAACCGGGGCCTACGCGTTGTACTGGAACAGTGGCCCTGGCTCTCCAATACGAATGCAATAACGAAGAAGGAACAATGTACCACCCCATTGACATACAAAGCATCTTCATTTGCCTAGATCAAGACGAAGTCGGACACTCGTATCTGAGGCGTCTTCTTGACTTGAAGCATGTGCTCTCTCAAGAGTCTCGGCGCTCCCATGATATGCCATGCCAATCTGGGCTTGCATTGAATATATGGTATTCCTCTACGCAGCCAAACATCCATCTGCTAAAGCTTATCGAGTATCAGCGTAGCTCAGCATACCTCATCAATCACCTCTCTGGCGATCGAGCCGCCTAGATTGCTTTATCTTCTAGCAAACTTCTGCACATACAGCTGGAATTTTTCCATCGTTTCGCGAGCATGAAGGTGCATATCATCTGCCATCACACAGCTATATGTAATTTAGCGGCCATGATGACATTTCTACCTCATGCATGTACATCCACAAGAAAGGAGCGTAGCGCATCGCTTGGGATACGGTACCTCCATATCAACAACTGACACTGGAAACTGGCAGTACTATGTTGTACATGCAATCAGGATGTGAGGTATATTCGATCGTTGGTAGATGAGTGCAGTCTTTTTACCTAGTCTTGATGGGGTGGAGTTGTTCTGGCAAAGGGAGGTTTGTAATTGGGGTGGCTTTTCGAAGGGGTAGGGAGGGGTTTATGGTGTTTGAGGATGATGGGGAGAGGGGAGAGGGGAGGAGGGGAGGAGGGGGGAGGGGGAGGAGGGGGAGGAGGGGGGAAGGAGGGGCGAGGGGGTTGGATGGGGTGGTGGGTTTATGGAGCGTGTGGGTTGTTGGGGAGGTTATGTTGTTGTTTTGGCGGGTGGGGGTTTTGATAATGGCAGGGAGTTGACGCCACTCTTTTATGCATGTGGTGGTTGAGATGGTGATGGATGGGAAAGGAGATGAGGAGATATTTGGGGGAGGATGATGGTTTTGGAGGTGATGGTATATGATGTGTGGGATATTGGGAAGGACGAGTTTTGATATTTGACATTGGTTTGTATGGATTTTGTTTCATGGTATGGCAGAGCGATTGCCCCATCTACCGGAAGAAATTCCATACACTCTCACGTAAGACCGCTCCCACATTCACTCCTCATCCCCACCCACCAAATCCTCATCATCCTCCCCTCCATCCCCCCCCCCAGCCTCCAACCCCTCAAACTTCATAAACTTCTCCCCCTTCCCCTCCGTCCCCTCTTCAACCTGAAATCCCTCCTGCACCTCACACTCCTTCAGCTCACACCCCGCCGCCACAAGCGCCCTCCGGCCCACAATACACCCTTGCAAAACACACTTCGCCCCCACCACAACGCCATCCATGAGCAAACATCCCGTCAGCCGCACACCTTCGCCGATTGCGCAGTTTGCGCCGACGACGGAGGTTTTGATGACGGCGTGGGTTGCGATTGTTGTGTTGGGGGCTATGAGGGTTGTGGAGGACTGGATGTTGGTGTGGGGTGCTATGGAGGCTTCTGGGGAGATCTTGGAGGGGTGCGAGTGGGGTGTTGCGTTTGCCTCGTGGGTTGGGGGGAGGGTGGCGAGGCGGAGGGAG
>JAABUN010000930.1_pt1 | contig 70783 bp, 63 predicted proteins | sample 5559311 | NCBI WGS metagenome assembly JAABUN01 (sample SAMN10711877, study PRJNA513370) | rock metagenome | isolation source: Antarctica rocks | place: Antarctica: Victoria Land, Siegfried Peak sud | reverse complement strand
AGATCGGCATCGGTCTGCGCCGGAACCTGGCGATGACCGTGTCGGTCATCCTGGTGACGCTGGTGTCGCTGACCTTCGTGGGCGGTGCGCTGCTGCTGCAGAAGCAGATCGCCACCATGAAGGACTACTGGTACGACCGTGTCCAGGTGTCCATCTTCCTGTGCAGCGAGGGCAGCCAGGCGCCCACCTGCGCGGCCGGACGGGTCAACGACGAGGTGCGGGAGCAGATCCAGTCCGACCTGGACTCTCCCGCGCTGGAGCCCTACGTCGACCAGACCTTCTACGAGTCGCGCCAGGACGCCTTCGAACGGTTCAAGGAGCAGTTCTCGGACACCCCCGCCCTCACCGAGAACGTCACGGCCGAGCAGCTGCCGGAGTCCTACCGCGTCAAGCTGAAGAATCCGGAGGAGTACGAGGTCGTCTCGCAGTTCTTCAGCGGGCGCGAGGGGGTGGAAGAGGTGGTGGATGAGCGCCAGCTGCTGGAGAAGTTCTTCCAGGGGCTGAACCTGTTCACCCAGTTCTCGCTGGGGCTGGCGGCCATCATGCTCGTCGCCGCAGGACTCCTGGTCGCCACCACCATCCGGCTCGCCGCCTTCAACCGACGGCGTGAGACGGGGATCATGCGCCTGGTCGGGGCCTCGAACACCTTGCTGCAGCTGCCGTTCCTGCTCGAGGGCATCATTGCTGTCAGCATCGGCGCCGCGCTCTCCGTGGGGACCTTGTGGGCAGTGGTGCACTACTTCGTCGAGGGCTACATGGCGGTCCAGTTCCCCGTCGTGGCCTACATCGGAACCGGCTCCGTGTGGGCGGTGGCCCCGTGGCTCTTTCTGGTCGGCATCGTCCTGGCGGGCGTGTCCTCCCTCGTCACGCTGTCGCGATACCTCAAGGTGTAGGGCAGAGCAGTCACCCGGGGGGTGACCGTCACCGCCGGTGGCCCGACCCTGCAAGGAGCCCATACGCCATGCGACTTCCCCGCGCGGCTCGCCCCGAGAGCACCTCGGCACTGACCCTGGCCCTGACCGGCTTGCTGATCGTTACCGGGCCGGCTGCGGTGGCTGACCCGCGTGAACGCAAGGTCGTCGTCGACGACAGCATCGCCGAGCTCCAGGAGGAGCTGGTCGGCACGTCGCAGGAGCTGACGTCGGCCTACGCCGTGCTGGTGGACACCGAGGCCACGTTGCCGGCAGCACAGCAGGCGCTCGCGAGGGCGCAGGAGGCGCAGGCGGAGGCCGACCGCGAGGACGCCGAGCTCGCGGTGCGGCTGGAGACGGCCCGCCAGGCGCAGGCACGTGCCCGCACCGAGCTCGGAACCAGTGCCGACAGCATCGCCGACACCGAGACCGCCATCGGCCGGATGGCGGCGACGGTGTACCGATCGGGAGTGGCCTCGCCCGAGATGACCCTGGCGCTGGGCGCAGAGAGCCCCGACGACTTCACGACCCGCTACGTCCTTGCCGAGTCCGTGATGCGCACGCAGGGCGGCACCCTGGGAGAGCTGAACGAGCGCAAGGCGGCGCAGGACAACGCGCGGCTACGGGTGGACGCCGTGGCGGTCCAGGTGAGCGACCTGCGCACGCAGGCCGCCGACAGCCTGGTCGCGACGGAGCAGGCACGCTCGCAGGCCGCGGCCCGCGAGGCCGAGGTGGATGCGCTGATAGCGAGCCAGGCCGAGGCGACGCGGGCCATCCAGGCGCGCAAGGGCGAGGAGGAGCAACGCCTGGGGACCCTTGCGGTCGAGCAGCAGCAGCTGGAGGCGGAGCTGAGGCGGTTGGCGGAAGAGGCCCGCAAGGCGGAGGAGGCCCGCAAGGCGGAGGAGGCCCGCAAGGCGGAGGAGGCCCGCAAGGCGGAAGAGGCCCGCAAGGCGGAAGAGGCCCGCAAGGCGGAAGAGGCCCGCAAGGCGGAAGAGGCCCGCAAGGCGGAAGAGGCCCGCAAGGCGGAAGAAGCCCGCAAGGCGGAGGAGGCACGAGCAGCCCAGGAGGCCCGCAGGGCGGAGGATGCCCGAGCAGTTCAGGAGGCCCGGAGGGCGGGGGATGCCCGAGCAGCCCAGGAGGCCCGCAGGGCGGGGGATGCCCGAGCAGCCCAGGAGGCCCGCAGGGCGGGGGATGCCCGAGCAGCCCAGGAGGCGACGGCGGCGGCCGCCCGGGAGGCCGAGGAGGCGAGGGAAGCCCAGAAGGTCCAGGAGGCGGCTGGCGCCAGGTCTGCGGCTGAGGAAGCTGCCAAGCAGCGGGAGGCCGCCAACCGTCCCAGCAGGTCCGCCCCAGACCCGCGGGCGGCTCCTGTGCAGCCGCCGTCGGAGTCGGCCACTCTCGCCACCCCGACCAGCGGCTACATCTCCTCGCACTTCGGGTACCGCATCCACCCGATCTACAAGGTCCGCCGCCTGCACGCGGGCACCGACTTCGCAGCCGCCTGCGGGACGCCGGTCGTAGCCGCCACCGACGGCACGGTCGTCTCGGCCGGCTGGGGCGGCGGGTACGGCAACCGGATCGTGCTGAACCACGGCATCGTGCGCGGGGTACCGCTGGCGACGACGTACAGCCACCTGTCCGGCTTCGAGCTGGAGTCCGGCAGCGTCTCGCGTGGCCAGGTCATCGGGTACGTCGGGACGACAGGTTCGTCGACCGGCTGCCACCTGCACTTCGAGACGTACGTGGACGGTTCGCCGGTCAATCCGATGGGCTGGCTCTAGCAGCGCGGCTAGACTGGCTCGATGCCCAAGGAGCAAGGCCGCAAGCTCGTCGCGAGCAACCGCAAGGCGCGGCACGACTACCACATCGATGACGTGTACGAGGCTGGGCTCGTGCTGACCGGGACCGAGGTCAAGGCGCTGCGGATGGGCCGGGCCTCGCTCGTCGACGGCTGGGGAAGCGTGGACGGCGGTGAGGCGTGGCTCGAGGGGGTGCACATCCCGGAGTACACCGAGGGCACCTGGAACAACCACGCGCCCCGGCGCAAGCGCAAGCTGCTGCTGCACCGCGAGCAGATCGCCAAGCTCGCGGAGCGCTCGAACGACAAGGGGTACACCATCGTGCCGCTGGCCCTGTACTTCAAGGACGGCCGCGCCAAGGTGGAGATCGCGCTCGCACGGGGCAAGAAGGAGTACGACAAGCGGCACACGCTGCGCGAGAAGCAGGACATCCGTGAGGCCCAGCGCGACATGTCCGCACGGATGAAGCGCTAGCCGCGCCCGCCGTGCAGCAGGGGCGGCCGACGGCACCGGCCCACCCCTGCTTGTCAGGTCAGAGCCGGCGGCACTGGTCTTCCTTGTTGCCGCCGACGATATTGCCCGTGCCGGTGGGGGCGGGGGAGCTCTCTCCTTGCACTGCAGGTCTCCGTTGATCCGGTTGGGCGAGACGGTCTGCGCGCCCCGGTTCGTGAACGACTGGATGTCACCAGTGACCCCATTGGACCGCAGGGTGGCGCTGCCGCCCTGCTTGAGCTGGATGCTTCCGCCCACCGTCGAGCCGGCGACCGCCGACAGACGGCCGGTGCTGCCCTGAGAGTGGCGCTGCACGGTGAGTGGTTGATGACTGCACCATGAGAGAGCCTTCACGAACGCACGGTGACCCTGGGAGCGGGCTCGGCGGGCTCGTGGAATCCTGCGTGCGCGGCAGCGGTTGCAGGGAGTAGCCTGAGGGTCGCTCACGCGGCGTGCCGCACGGGCAGCACCATGAAAACTGCACAGGGGGTGACAGGTTTCGACGTTGGATGTCGAACTAGGGGAAGCGGGTCGAGGACGCGGGGTTATCTCGTAAACGCCCTCCGCAAACTATAGGTGCCGATTCCAAGCGCACCGACTTCGCACTCGCCGCCTGAGCGAGTCGTAGAGGTCCGTCAGCCCGGGAGTGCTTCCGGCCCGGTAGCTGGCGTCATCTAGGAAGCCACTGCTCTCAGCATTCGTCGTCGGTGCTGAGGGGACTCTTAGACGACTGGGCCCGTCAGCGAAATTGCTCGCTAGAGCGCTGGGGCCGAGAAAATCCATAGCGAGCTGCACCCGGAGAAGCCCTAGGGGTACGACGACGGACGCGGGTTCGATTCCCGCCACCTCCACCAGTGGACATGCCTCTGGCCTCACGTTGAGGTCGGGGGCTCTGTCCTCCCACCGCCAGGGACGACCGGGGGACAATGGTCGCGAGCATCACCAAGCGGACCTCACCCCACAAAGGTGCGGCGGATCTGCTACTGCCTGGTGCCGACGGCGAGGAGGTACTCTTTCTCGAACCTGCCTGCCCTGGTCGGGCGTCTTGAGATTCCGATGCCGAGTCCCTGCGCGTCGGGCCCGCCGATCCCAGCGTTGGTCGTCGTCGCCCTCGAGGCCGACCAGAGCGCTCGGGCCTCGAGCGCGGCGGAAGCATCGGCCGAATCCTCCGCCTTGTGCTCGTGCCTGGGCAGTCACGCTCGACCATGGAGAGCAGGGCGACCCGACCGCTACTCATTCGCGACCGAGGAGTTCCACGCTCCTGGCGTGGTCGCGGTCAGCGGCCGTCGGCCGGTCTCGGTGCCGGACCTGCTCGCGATGATCGGGGTGTACCCGTGTCTCAGCCGGTCGTGCTGGGACTCACCTCCATGGAGCCGGCCTCAGACCGGCACGCGTCAGCCTTCTCCTCCAGGCCGGTCTGGGACTCCTGCAGCTCACGGACGATACTGCTGAGCCCAGACGCGTCGAGCTCCTGAGCGGCCCCCGCAGCGTCGCCGATCAGCTCGCCCAGCTCCTCGGCGCTGTCGGCCACGTCCAGGCAGGAGCCGGGAACCGTGACGGTGGCGTCCGGACGGGCCGAGGGGCTGGCCGTCGCTGCGACCACGGGGTCGGTAGTGGTCGGGGAGGTGGCTACGTCGACGTCGTCCCCGTTCCCGCTGACCCCCATGACGACGGCACCCAGCAGCAGCCCGACGAGGAAGGTGAGCGCCGGGATGAGCCACGACATGCCCCCGCGCGGGGAGCCGTGCGGTGCGGACGTCGTGGAGCCTGCTGGGCCGGGCGTCGGCCCGGTCGGTGTCTGGTCGGGCATAGGACCTCCTCGGTCGGTGCGACCGGTTGTCGTCGGTCCATCCTGCCCGCGGGGGTTGCCAGGAGTCGCGCTCAAAACGCGCTACGGCGGGAAAGCGTTACGACATCGTCAACGGGTCGTCACACAGTGGTCATACCCGGTGGCGGGCACAGGACGCGGAAGATGCCACCAGCGTGGCCGCCCGGGTTCGGCCACCGCCCCGTTCTCCGCGCCCTGTGCCCGGCGTGGCCTGGCCCGGAGGAGGCGGATGCGGTAGACCAGCGGCATGCACTGGTGGAGTGGTCGGGGAGCGGATGCTGCAACGCTGCGCACCTGGGACGGGATCATGTTCTTCTGGGTGGTGCTGTGGCTGGTGGTGGGGTGCTGGTCGGGGTACCAAATCTTCCAGCTCACCGGCCTGGCCGACAGCACGGTCAGCTCGGGGCGTGCCCTGGAGACCGCCGCAGAGGCGCTGCGCTCCATCGGTCAGGTGCCGCTCATCGGCGAGAGGACCGCCGAGCTGGGGGACGAGGTCTCCCAGACAGCGACGGGCATCGTCGCCAGCGGCACCGAGGCCGGCCGCAGCGTGCGGGTGCTCGGCGTCCTCATCGGGCTGGCTGTCGCGCTCGGGCCGGTAGGGCCCGTGCTGCTGTTCTACGTGCCGGTGCGCCTATCCCGCCGCAGCGAGGTGGCCGACGTCATGGCGGCGCTCGAGGGTGGGGACTGCGGGCCCGGGCTGCGGGCACAGCTGGCGCACCGGGCCGTTGCCAACCTCTCCCTGCGCGAGCTGAGGTCGATCAGCAGCGACCCGGTGGCCGACCTTGCTACCGGGAGGCACCACGAGCTGGCGGCCGCCGAGCTTCGGCGTCTGGGACTGGATCCTGCGTACGCGTCCTGACGCCCGCGGAGTCTGCGTGGCTGCGGTGCAGCTGGCCGCCGGGCCACGCACTGGCTGGGCCGACGAGGGTGAGCAGGCACGGCACCAGCAGGGAGCGGACGATCAGCACGTCGATGAGGATCCCGGCTGACATCGCGAACGCCAGCTCCTGGAAGGGGCGCAACGGGATGGTCGCCAGCATCCCGAAGCTGACGGCCAGGACGACGCCGGCCGTGGTGATGGCCCGGGTCGACTCCGGCATGGCCTTGCGGATCGCCGCTCGTAGCGGCTGCTTCCGGGCCTCCTCCCACACGTGGCCCACGCCGAAGATGTTGTAGTCCGACCCCAGTGCCACCAGCAGGACGGCCGCGGCGAACGGCACGTAGAAGGTCAGGCTCTCGTTGCCGAGCTGGCCCATGAACAGCCAGACGGTGAGCCCCAGCGCCGCGGTGAGCGCCAGGATGCTCGACGCGAGGAGGTACAGCGGGGCCACCAGCGCGCGCAGGAACAGGACCAGGATGAGCAGGTTCACCAGGATCGCGGCGATGCCGATGCGGACGAGGTCGAGCCCGGTACGGCCGACCAGCGCCTGTGCCAGGGCCGTGTCGCCCGCGACGCTGATCCGGACGTCGTCGCCGAGCCCGCTGCTCGCCGCCATCTCGGGCAGCCGGTCGGTCAGCCCGGTCAGGTCGCGGATCGCGTTCGCCTCCAGGGGACGGTTCTCCAGGACGACCAGCATCCGCGCTGCGTCTCCGCTGCTGGCCAGGACGATGCCCAGCTCCCGCTGGGTGAAGTTCTGCCCCGGCCCGACGACGCCGGCGACTCCCGGCTGCGCCTCGACCTGCCGCTGCAGGTCTGCGAGGGCAGCCAGGTCGGCGGTGACCCCCTCCCCCTCGATGAGCAGGGTGGTGGGCGAGGTGATCCCGGGCGCGAAGCCTGTCGCGCTGGCCGTCGCCGCCTGGCTCACGGGGTTCTCGGCAGGCAGGGAGCTCGTGAACCCCAGCCCCAGTGCCAAGTTCTTGAGCGGGAGCGAGGCGAGCCCGAGCAGGATCACGCAGGAGAGCAGGACGAGGGCGGCCACCGGTGGCCTGGTGAGGTGGTCGACGACCCGCACGCCGCGGACGAACGCGATCGGTCCCTTCGTCCGTGGCCTGCGGTGCGAGCGCTGCGCGCGGTCGGGCCGGCGCGGCCAGAAGAGCCGGGGCCCTATGCAGGCGATCAGCGCCGGCACCAGTGTCACGGAGACGACCAGCCCGACCAGGACGGCCAGGGCCATGGCCGGGCCGAAGGTGCGGAAGAACGGTGACTCAGCGGCCAGCAGCGCCGCGGTCCCGGCGGCGACGGTCAGGCCGGCCGCGACGATGATCGGCGTGTACTGGGCCACCGAGTCGACCACGGCCTCGTTCCACGACATCCCCTCCTCGACCCGGCCCCTCAGTGCCGAGACGTAGAAGATCGTGTAGTCGGTCACCACCCCCAGGAGGAGGGCGACCAGAAGAGGTTCCAGCTCGGCAGGCGCGCCGAAGCCGAAGACCGCGCCCAGCACCTGGGAGGTGTTGATGGTCAGCAGGAACGCGACCCCCGATGCGCCCAGGGCGAGCACCGGGATCAGCACGGCGCGGAAGTTCAGGGCGACCAGCACGAAGATGGCCAGGACGGTGAGCAGCTCGAGCCGGTGCAGGTTCTCGCTCACCAGCCGCGCCTGCTCCGCGCGGGCGGGAGCGGAGCCGGCGACCCCGACGACATGGTCCTGCGGCCGGTCGAGGTGCTCGGTGACGTAGGCCCGAGCGGCTCGCAGCTGGCTGGTGAAGGTGCTCTGCGGGTCCATGAAGAGGTAGGTCAGCACCGTGGTGCCGGACTCGCCGGCCGCGCCACCCAGGGGAACGCCGTTGGTCAGCGGCAGCGCTCCGAGCAGCGGCCGCTGCTGAGGGGCCTGGTTGACGGCGAGGGCGTCCAGCACCGACTCCGCCTGGACGAAGGGGGACAGGCCGTCCGGGTTCCGCTGGACCACCACGGTCCGGCTGGACAGCGGGTAGCCGAAGTGCTCGACCGACCGGATCTCGGCTGCGATCGCGGGGCTGTCGAGGGGGATCAGCGCGGAGAGGTCATCGCCGCCGGACCCCAGCCGCGGTGCCAGCACGGACAGGACCACCAGCAGGCCCACCCAGCTGGCCACGATCCACCAGCGCGCCCGGACGGTCCAACGGGCGTAGGCCAGCCTCAAGGTGCCTGCCGGCGCTGCCGGCTCCGCGTCCGGGTCGTGCGCACCCTCCGGGCCGGTCATGACGTCGGTACCTCCCCTGCCCCTGGCGCGTGTCTCCGGTTTTCCAGCACCCGGCGGTTCTACCTCACATGGCCCTCGTCAGCACCCGGGCCGCGACGGATCCCTGGCCGGGAGAGGCTAACCATAGGAGGGTGGTCGGCATGGACGCGGCAGGGACAGGCAGCGGGGCTGCGGCGAGCGGTGTCAGCGAGGACGAGGTGTCGACCGTGCGCAGCCTCTCGCACGCTGAACGCCTCGCCCGGCGTCTGGACCGGCCGATGGGTGCGCTGGGCGTGGTCTTCCTGCTCGTGGTGCTGGGGCAGACCGTCGCCGACGACGGGGGCGTCCTCAGCGTCCTGTCGGTGGTCGGCTGGCTGCTCTGGTCGGTGTTCGTGGCCGAGCTGGCCCTGCGCGCGTACCTGGCCAAGGACCAACGTCAGTTCTGGCGGCGCAACTGGTGGCAGGTCGTCTTCCTCGCGCTGCCGTTCCTGCGCTTCCTGCGCGTCTTGTCGTTCCTGCGCGTGGCCAGGGTCTCCAGCGTCCTGTCCGCCGCAGTGCGCGGCTCCCGGTCGGCGGGGCGGCTGCTGTCCGGCAGGATCGCCTGGCTCAGCGTGGTGACGGCCGTCGTGGTGCTGGCCTCAAGCCAGCTCCTGCACCTGGCGGGCCTCTACGAGTCCTATGGGCAGGCGCTGAACGAGGCCGCGATGTCGACGATCACGGGTGCTCCGCTGCGTGCGGAGGGCGGCTTCGCCCGGATCCTCGAGGTCGTGCTCGCGGTGTACTCCGTCGCGATCTTCGCCAGCCTCGCCGCCGCGCTGGGGGCGTACTACCTCGGCCCTCGCGAGGAGACCGAGTCATCGCCGGGCTCGACGACCTGACTGGCTCATCCAGGGCATCAGTCCTCGTCCAGGGTCGCCCGTGCTGGCGCGCCCTCTGCCTTCCTCCGCTCCTCCGCGCGCCCGAAGGCGTGTGCGATCGGGACGTCGGTCGAGGAGTGGGCCAGGATCGAGGCGAAGATGACCAGGGCCACCAGGTGGAACATCTCGTCCGCGCGCGGCACCCCGGCCTCGAGGATGAGCAGGCCGTAGACGACCGAGGCGAAGCCCTTAGGGCCGAACCAGGCAGCAACGGCCCGCTGGGGCAGCGGCAGCTGGCTGCGCAGCAGAGCGACCCCGATGGCGACGGGACGTGCCAGCAGCAGAGCCAGCACGGCGAAGACATAGCCGGACAAAGGGATCTCGCCGAGGAAGGTGGGTGAGATCAGGGCTGCGAAGACCAGGATCGCGGCCAGCTTGAGCAGCTCGGTGACCAGCTCGCCGAACTCTGCGAACGACTCCTCGACGTCGGGGGCGAGAGTCGCGATGGTGACGCCCGCTGCAAAGGCCGCCAGGAAGAGGTTCGCGTGCGTCACGCTGGCGATGCCCAGCACCATCAGGCCGATCGACAGACCCCCGAGCGAGGCGTAGAGCGGTGTGGACGAGGTGAACCGGCTGCGGAGCAGGAAGACCGCGGCGGCGGGTATGACGACCCCCACCACGACCCCGAGGCCGAGCTCGGTGACGAGCATGACGCCGGGCACCTCGTCCCGTGCCAGCACCGAGAGCAGCACCAGGACAACAGGAAGCGCGAGACCGTCGTTGAGCCCGCTCTCGACGTTGAGCAGGGACCGCAGGCGCCCGGGCACCTCCTGGCGGCCGACGATGGCCGAGGCGAAGACCGGGTCGGTCGGTGCCAGCACGGCTCCCACCAGCATGGCCTCTGTCCACGACAGTCCCGCGACGTAGTGCGCCAGCAGCGCGGTGATCGCGAAGGTGAGCGGCATGCCGAGCACCAGGGCCCTGCCTGGGAGCCGCCAGGCGGCCCGCAGGTCGCGCACGCCTACCCGCATGCCGTCGGTGTAGAGCACGCTGAAGAGGGCCAGCTCTGCCAGGCCCAGCACGATGCCGTCGTCCGGCTCCAGCCGCAGCACCCCGGTCACGCCGTCTCCGAGCACGAAGCCCGCCAGCAGGAACAGCACCGCCGTCGACAGCACGGTGCGGTGCGCAACCCCGGAGAGCAGGACGCCGAAGAACAGCACGACGGAGAAAGCGAGGAGGAGCTCCATCGGTGGACCCTAGGGGAAGCAGCGAACTGATGACGCCGCCCACGCTCTTGTGCCTACTGCTCCGGCGGCGCCGGGGTGACGATGTAGCCGCGTTCGACGTCTCCGTAGACCCGCAGCCGGTCCGGCTCGTTGTCCCACATCCAGGCCAGGTAGGCGCAGAAGATGGCGTCGATCTCGTCCTCGACCGCACGCAGGTCGAACGGGCGGCTGGCCTGCTCGATCACCCGCCGGATCTCGTGCCAGCGGATCGAGGAGTCCAGCTCGAGCGTGCTCCCGAAATGGTCCTCGAAGTAGCGGACGAGGTCGCGGTAGGCACGCTGGAGCTCCAGCAGGGTGCGGCCCGGGCGCGCCTTGTAGGGGACGACGGTGCGCAGCCCGAACAGGGAGACCATCGCCGGGTGCGGGTAGACCTCGATGGCCTGGGAGACCAGCGGTGACGGCCGGACGGAGGGGTCGAGCGCCCAGCCGAGCCGCTCAGCCAGCAGCCCGCCGCGGGGACCTCGGGCCAGTGCCGGGTTACGACGGTTGGCCGGGTACGGGCCGGCCTGGAACCGGCCGAAGTCACGGGCCAGCTCGCCCTCGCAGTCGCGCTGCCCACCCTCGTTGGGCACGATCAGGGGGGCGTCCACGGCAGCGACGACAGGCCCGCTGCAGTGCTCGTCGATGAAGTCCAGGATGTGCTTGTCGCTCATGACCGTGCGCGAGGAGAGGAGCTGTCCGCTCCACGCCAGCACCGCGACGCCGGTCCGGTTGCGATCCGCCCAGGCCAGGTCGATCCCCAGATACCGACCGTCGAGCGCTACGGAAACCTCTTCTGCCTTCACCGTCGTTGCCATGTCGTCAAGCTGCTGCATGAAGCTCACCCCAGACGTATCGGCCCTCATTCTAGGGGGACGGCAGCGCTTTGGCACTGTGCGGCAGCGGTCAGCGAGACGGGCCGTCCCGGGGCGTCGATACCCGCGCCGTGGTCCGGGACGTCGGTCGGGCCGTCGTCGGGTCCTGGGGCCAGGGGTGCTTGGGATAGCGCCCGCGCAGGTCAGCGCGCATGCCCGGGTAGCCGTTGGTCCAGAACGAGGCCAGGTCGGCGGTGACGGCGGCGGGGCGCCCTGCGGGGGAGAGCAGGTGCAGCAGCACGGGCGTGCGCCCTGCGGCCAGCGCCGGTGGACCGGACCAGCCGAAGACCTCCTGGACCCGGACGGCCAGCACGGGCTGCGCGCCAGAGTAGTCCAGCCGCACCGACGACCCGGTAGGCACGCGCACGCGCTCGGGGGCCAGCGCATCCAGCTCAACGGCCTGCGGCCAGGGCAGCACAGCCTGCAGGGCGCGGCCGGCGTCCAGGCGGACCAGGTCCGCCCGGTTGCGGACGGTCCCGGCCCGGGGCCACCACTGGTCCAGGCGCTCGAGCAGCGACGCGTCGTCCACGCCCGGCCAGGGATCGCCTACGACGTCGTGCAGGAAAGCCATCCGAGCCCGCAGCGACAGGGCCTTGGAGCCCCAGCGGAGCACGTCCATCCCCTCGCGCTTCAGGTCGTCGAGCACGGCTGCGTGCACCAGGACCGGGTCCGGTGACCGCAGCGGACGCACCGAGAGCACGATCGCACCGAGCCGTCGGACCCGGCGTGCGACCACGTCCCCTGATTCCCAGCGGACCTCGTCGGCCTCGCCGTGGTGCTGGGCGCCCAGCTCCACCGCCAGGGACTCCGCCACCGCGACGCCCGAGCGGATCACGGCACTGGCCCTGCCGGTGCCGCGCTCGGCGGCGGCGACGGCCACCCACTGCGCCCCCGCGAGGGCCGAGCCCGCCGGCAGCTCGGCGCCGGTACCGGAGACCATGAGGTAGCCGGTCCCGCCGTCGCGGCGGCGTGCCAACCGCTCTGGGTAGGCGGCCCCGACCACGCGTCCGAGCACCTCGTCGTCGGGGACGCTGTGGTCGAGGGAGCCCCGCGAGACCCCGCGCGCAGCCGGTCGCGGGGTGTCGGGCACGAGCGCTGCCAGACGCCGGGACTCGTTGCGCCACTGCGGGTCCGCTGCCGCTCTCGCCGCGCGCAGACCCGCCATCAGGTCACCATCGCGTGGGCTGCCCGACCGGTCGTCGGCCAGCAGCGCCACGGCCTCGGCGGCCCGGCTGCGGCCGACGTGACGGGTGGCGTCCAGCAGTGCCGCCGCGAGCCGGGGGTGCGCCGGGACGTGCGCCAGCAGCCGACCTCGGGCGGTCACCGCGCAGCGACCGTCCAGCGCGCCGAGGCCCTGCAGGGTCGACAGCGCCACCTGCGTGGGCCCGTCGGGCGGCTGGGAAGGCAGCCCGGCGGTGCTGGGCCGCCCGTCGGCCGCGAGCGCGCCCCAGACGGCCAGCGCCAGCAGGTACCCGGTGAGGTCGGCCTGCTCCACCGCCGGCGGTGGGAACGCGGCTCGGCGCTCGTGCTCGCCCTCGGTCCAGCACCGCACCACGGTCCCAGGGCCCTCGCGGTGCGCTCGTCCGGCCCGTTGCTCCGCCTCGGCACGCGATGCGGTCGCCGTCACCAGCGCGCTCAGGCCTCGCGCGTGATCCACCCGCGGCCGCCTGGCCAGGCCCGCGTCCACCACCAGCCGCACCCCGGGCACGGTCAGGCTCGACTCCGCCAGCGCGGTGGCGACCACCACCCGCCGACGCGGCCCCGGCCGCAGCGCGGCATCCTGCTCGCGCGAGCTCAGCCGGCCGTGCAGCGGCACCACGTCGACGCCCAGATTTGTTGCGCCAGAACGTAGCCGAGACATAAGGCCTTCGATCTCGCGCACCCCGGGGACGATGACCAGCGCGTCCCCCGGTTGCTCGCGCAAGCCTGCCAGGGTGCGCGCGCAGACGTGGTCGAGCAGGGTCGGGTCGACCCAGAGCCCGTGCGCCGGGCGCGTCCGGGGCGAAGGCGGCGCCCACACGGTCCGCAGCGGGTGCGCGGGCACGCTCGCCGCGATGACCGGCGCCGGCTGGTGCTCGCCCAGGGCACGGGCGAAGTCGTCGCGGGCGGCCGTGGCCGACGTCGCCAGCACCGCCAGGTCCGGGCGCAGCACCGCTCGGACCTCCGTCAGGAACGCCAGCACCAGGTCGGTGTCCAGGTGCCGTTCGTGGCACTCGTCCACCACGACGGCGCTGACTCCCACCAGATCGGCGTCCCGGAGCAGGCGCTGGACCAGCACCCCGGTGGTGACGACCTCGACCTCGGTCCGGCTGCTGACCTTGTGCTCACCCTTGACGGTGAACCCGACCCGTTCTCCCAGCGGGGATCCCAGCAGGTCCGACATGCGCTGCGCCGCAGCACGGGCCGCCACCCTGCGCGGCTCGGCCACCACGACCCGGCCTCCGAGCCGGTCGGCGAGCGCCAGCGGGACGATGGTGGTCTTGCCCGTTCCCGGCGGCGCCACCAGGACGGCGGCGCCGGTCGCTCCACCTGCTCCGGCCAGGACGTCCAGCAGCTCGGGCAGGACGGCGGTGACCGGCAGGTCCGGAAGGCCCTCGCGCATGGGCCCACCCTAGGAGCCGTCGGCCTACCGGGCGGTAACGAGCACAATGGCGCCATGACTGCGGCCCCGAGCGTCTCGTACTCCATCACCGTCCGGCTCGAGCTGCCGGCGCGTCCTACAGCCGTCAGCGAGCTCACGGCCGCCATCGAGGCCGCTGGGGGGCTCGTCACCGCCCTGGACGTGACGGCCTCCGGGTCGGCCAGGGTGCGGGTCGACGTCACCTGTGCGGCAGGGGACTCCGACCACGCCGACAACCTCGTGCAGAGCATGCGTGCCCTCGACGGCGTCGACATCCACAAGGTCTCCGACCGCACCTTTCTGGCCCACCTGGGCGGAAAGCTGTCGATCGAGTCGAAGGTCCCGATCCGCAACCGGGACGACCTGTCGCTGGTCTACACCCCCGGGGTCGCACGCGTGTGCCAGGCCATCGCGGACAACCCGGCCGACGCGCGGAACCTGACGATCAAGCGCAACACCGTGGCGGTGGTCACCGACGGCACCGCCGTGCTGGGGCTGGGCGACATCGGGCCGCTGGCCGCGCTGCCCGTGATGGAGGGCAAGGCTGCCCTGTTCAAGAGGTTCGCAGGCATCGACGCCTTTCCCATCTGCCTGGACACCAAGGACACCGAGCAGATCATCGCCACGGTCAAGGCGATCGCCCCGGTGTTCGCGGGCATCAACCTGGAGGACATCTCCGCACCCCGGTGCTTCGAGATCGAGCGCCGCCTGCGCGACGAGCTCGACATCCCGGTCTTCCACGACGACCAGCACGGGACGGCTGTGGTGGCCGTCGCGGCCCTGACGAACGCCCTCAAGGTCGTGGACAAGCAGCTTGCGCAGGTGCGCATCGTGATGTCGGGCGCGGGGGCGGCGGGTACGGCGGTGCTCAAGCTGCTGCTGGCGGCAGGGGCGAGGGACGTCGTGGTCAGCGACATCGGCGGTGTGATCCACGCCGGTCGCCAGGACCTGGACGACTCAGGGCGGTGGAAGGTGGAGAACACCAACCCGCGAGGCGTCACCGGGACGCTGCGGGAGTCGCTGGCAGGGGCGGACGTCTTCATCGGCGTGAGCGTGGGCAACCTGCTGACCGGGGACGACATCGCCACCATGGCGCCCCGGTCGGTCGTCTTCGCGATGGCCAACCCCGTGCCGGAGGTCGACCCGCTGCAGGCGTCTCAGCACGCCAGCGTGGTGGCCACCGGCCGCAGCGACTTCGCCAACCAGATCAACAACGTCCTGGTCTTCCCTGGCCTGTTCCGCGGGCTGCTCGACGCGCAGTCGCGCAGCATCACCACCGAGGTGCTGCTGGCCGCTGCCACAGCCCTGGCCGCCGTGGTCGCTGACGACGAGCTGAACCCGACCTACATCGTCCCGAGCGTGTTCCACCCAGAGGTGACCAACGTGGTGGCGGACGCGGTGAAGAAGACGGTGCTCCGCGCCGGTCCGGAGGTCAGCGCCAGTCCCGAGGCCGCCGAGCCGCTGCCCGGCGCCGGTCGCGGGAGGTGACCGCGGACCCACGCGCGGTCCGCTTCTGGCGTTGCGCACTGGTCCTGAGCATCCTGGCGCAGCTGCTGGCCCTGTACTGGCCGCGTCCGCGGGTCCCTGCCGGTCCGCCGGGAAGCGACCTCGTCGTGCACGTCCTGCTGTTCGCCGCGGTCGCGGGCAGCGCGGTGATGGCTGGTCTGGCCGTGCTGCCGGTCATGGTCCTGCTGGCCGGCCACGCCGTGCTCAGCGAGGTGGCCCAGCACTGGGTCGTCCCCGCGCGCAGCGGAGACCCGCTGGACACGCTCGCCGACCTGGTGGGCACGGCCGCGGGTGCCGGGGTGGCCTGGTCGTGCCGAAGCCGATGTGGTCGAAGGCAGGGTACTCGGGGAGGATAGGCTTACCTAAGATCGCCGGCTCCTCCGGCGACTCGAGACCATCCGGAGATCCATGATGAACCGCTCGCGGGCCGTCCGCCGCGTCCTGGCGCCGTCCTGTACCGCCGCCCTGCTGCTGGGCCTCGCCGCCTGCGGCGGCACGGAGGAGGCCTCCACGTCCGGGGAGACGCTCACCATCTACTCGGGGCGCAACGAGAACCTGGTCGGGCCGCTGCTGGAACGGCTGGAGGAGGTCACGGGCCAGCCGGTGGAGGTCCGCTACGCGGCCTCCAGCGAGCTGGCCGCCCAGCTGCTGGAGGAGGGGGACGGGACGGACGCGGACCTGTTCTTCAGCCAGGACGCAGGCGCTCTGGGAGCGCTGGCCAAGGCCGAACGGCTCACCACCCTGGACGAGGAGACCACCGCCGCGGTGGCCGAGCGCTTCCGGGACGCAGACGGGCACTGGGTCGCGACGTCGGCGCGTGCGCGGGTGCTGGCCTACGACCCGGCGCAGGTGCCCGACATCGAGGCGATGCGGACGATCGACGACGTGCTGGCCCCCGAGCTCGAGGGCAAGGTGGGGTACGCGCCCACCAACGCCTCCTTCCACGCCTTTGTGACGGCCCTGCGGGTGATCCGCGGCGAGGACGGGGCCCGGACCTGGCTCGAGGAGTTCCAGGCCAGCGAGCCGCAGGCCTACGGCAACAACCTCGAGGTGCTGGATGCCGTCGACTCCGGGGACGTCGCCATCGGCCTCATCAACCACTACTACTGGCACGAGAGGGTCGCCGAGCTCGGTGCAGACCAGGTCCAGGCGAAGCTCCACTACCTCGACAGCGCGGACGCCGGTGCACTGGTGAACGTGGCCGGCGTCGGTGTGATCGAGGGCAGCGAGCAGTCCGAGGCGGCCCTGGAGGTCGTCGAGTTCCTGCTCTCGCCGGAGGCGCAGCAGTACTTCGCCGACACCACCGCGGAGTACCCGGTGGTCGAGGGCATCAGCACCGACGAGCACGACCTGGCACCCCTGGACCCGGAGGTCGCCGTCGACCTGAACGACCTGGACTCCCTCAAGGAGACCCTGGCGATGCTGGACGAGGTCGGGCTGACCTGAGCACGGTGAGCCGGCACGCCGGGACGGCCACGCGGCCGCCGCGACTGCTCACCCTCATCGGTGGCATCGCGGCGGCCGTCGCGGTGCTGCCTGTCGCCTACCTGGCGATGCGCACCGCGCAGGCCGGGCCGGCGCGCATCGCCGAGATCGTGGTGCGTGAGCGGACCGTCGCGCTGATCGGCCGCAGCCTCGCGCTGACGCTGGCCGTGACGGTGTGCTGCGTGCTGGTGGGCGTGGCCCTGGCGCTGCTGGTGGCCCGAACGGACCTGCCCGGTCGGCGCATCGTGGCGGTGCTGGCGCCGATGCCGCTGGCGGTCCCCAGCTACGTCGCGGCGTACGCCTGGTTGGGCCTGCCCTGGGGGGTCGCCGGCTTCGGCGGCGCGCTGCTGGTGCTGACCGCCTGCACCTACCCGTACGTCTACCTGCCGGTCCTGGCGGCGCTGCGGGGAGCCGACCCCGCCCAGGAGGAGGTGGCGCGCTCGCTGGGGCGCGGGCCGCTGGCCACCGTGCTCGCGGTCACGCTGCGCCAGGTCCGCCCCGCCGCCGCCGCCGGGGCGCTGCTGGTGTCGCTGTACGTGCTGAGCGACTTCGGGGCGGTCTCGCTGCTGCGCTACGACGTCTTCACCCGCGTCATCCACACCTCCTACAGCGCCAGCTTCGACCGCACCCCGGCGGCCGTCCTTGGTCTCCTGCTGGTCCTGGTCACGGTGGGCATCACGTTGGCGGAGTCGCGTGCTCGCAGCCGCTCCGAGCAGGTGCGTACCGGGGCCGGCACCGCCCGGCCGCCGGCGCCGCTCGGGCTCGGCGCCTGGAGGCTGCCGGCGGTGTTCGGCGTCGTCGCCGTGCTGGGGACGGCCCTGGTCTTCCCGCTGGGCAGCCTGGGCTACTGGCTCTGGCGGGGTCAGCGCTCGGGCGCGGACCTGGACCGGCTCTGGCCTGCGGCCCTGTCCACCGTGTCCGTCGCAGCGCTGGCCGCCGTGGTGACCGTGCTGCTGGCCGTGCCGGTGGGGGTGCTCGCGGCCAGGTACAGAGGGCGGAGCACGCGCTTGATCGAGCACGCGACATTCGCCGGCCACGCACTGCCGGGCATCGTGGTGGCGCTGGCGCTGGTGTTCTTCGGCATCAGGGTGGTGCCCGGGGTCTACCAGGAGGTCCCCCTGCTGGTCCTGGCCTACGTCGTGCTCTTCCTCCCTGCGGCCGTCGCTGCCGTGCGTTCCTCGGTGGCGCTCAGCGCGCCGCGGTTGGAGGAGGTGGCCAGGTCGCTGGGCCAGCACCCGGCACGGGTGCTGCGCACGGTGACGTTGCCGCTGGCTGCTCCCGGTGTCGCGGCCGGCGCGGCGCTGGTCATGCTGACGGCCATGAAGGAGCTCCCGGCGACGCTGCTGCTGCGGCCGACGGGGATGGACACCCTGGCGACCAGGCTGTGGAACGAGACGGGCGCCGGTGCCTTTGCGGCGGCGGCGCCCTACGCCGCGGTGCTGGTGCTGATGTCCGCGCTGCCCACCCTCGCGCTGACGCGGATGACCCGGCCGGGCCAGGCCACCCGGGCCGGCGGGAGCACGTCGTGAGCCGGCTCGAGATCCGTGGCGTCCGCAAGTCCTTCGACGGGACCCCGGTCCTGACCGGGATCGACCTGTCCGTACCCACCGGCGGCATCGCAGCGGTGCTGGGGCCCTCGGGCTGCGGGAAGACCACGCTGCTCAGGGTCGTCGCCGGGTTCGAGCGACCGGACCAGGGGACGGTCGCCCTGGACGACCAGGTCGTCGCCGGTCCCGGGTCGCACCTGCCGCCGGAGCGCCGCGGGGTCGGCATCGTCCCCCAGGAGGGCGCCCTCTTCCCGCACCTCGACGTCGCCGCGAACGTCGGCTTCGGCCTACGGCGCCGGGACCCTGGCCGGGCCGCGCGGGTGGCGCAGGTGCTGGAGCTGGTGGGTCTGCCGGGCTTCGACCACCGTCGTCCGGCCGAGCTGTCGGGGGGGCAGCAGCAGCGCGTGGCGCTCGCCCGCGCGCTGGCGCCGCAGCCGCGCATCATCCTGCTGGACGAGCCGTTCTCGGCCCTGGACGCGGGCCTTCGCGCGTCGGTGCGCCACGAGGTCCGGCAGGCTCTGGCGGCGGCGGGCGTGACGGCTCTGCTGGTCACCCACGACCAGGAGGAGGCGCTCAGCATGGCTGACCTGGTCGCGGTCATGGCCGGCGGCGTGGTGCGCCAGGTCGGACCGCCGGAAGCGGTCTACCGCGACCCCGTCGACCTCTCCGTCGCCCTGACGGTGGGGGAGGCGGTCACCATGCCCGCAGAGGCGGCCCAGGGCTGGGCCCTCACGGGGGCAGGCAGGCTCGCCCTGCGGGGCCAGGACAGGGACGCCCGGGGCGCCGGCACCGTCCTGCTGCGCCCCGAGCAGATCCGGCTGGTGGCTGGCGGCACCCCCGGCACGGCCCAGGGCCGTCTGCTCGCTGTCCGGTTCCACGGCCACGACAGCACGGTGGACGTCGCCCTGGCCAACGGTGCGGACGGTGCGCAGCAGGTCCTGACCTGCCGTACCCAGGAGGCCGTCCCGACCGGCCCGCTGGTCGGGGTCCGGGTGGTGGGCGACGTCGCGTTCTTCGCCCGCCGGACGGAACGGAACTGCGCGCGGCTCCCCGGCGGGGGATGATGGCGCCGTGGACGACTGGCTGATCGGCAGGCTGCTGGTGGCCACCCCGCGCCTGGACCACCCGACCTTCCGACGGACGGTCATCCTCGTCCTGGACCACAACGACGACGGCGCTCTCGGTGTGGTGGTGAACCGGCCGTCCGTGGTCGACGTGGAGGCGGTGCTGCCGGGGTGGCAGCCCTACGCGACAGTCCCGGGCCGGCTCTACTCGGGCGGGCCGGTGCAGCAGGACTCGGCGCTCGGCCTGGCACGTGTCCCTGGTGACGGCAGCGGGCCCCCCGGGGTGCGCCGCATCATCGGCTCCCTGGCGATCGTCGACCTCGACGCACCGCCCGACCTCCTCGTCGACGGCCTGAGCGGCCTGCGCGTCTTCGCCGGCTACGCCGGGTGGGGTGCCGGCCAGCTCGAGGACGAGATCGCCGACGGCTCGTGGTACGTGGTCGAGTCCGAGGCGGCAGACGCGTTCAGCGACGACCCGGAGGGCCTGTGGCCCCTGGTGCTGCGCCGCCAGGGCGGCGACCTCGCGATGGTGGCGAGCTACCCCGACGACCCCAGCATGAACTGACCACGGACGCTCGTATGCTCCAGGCATGAGCGACCCACTGCCCCCGCCGGAACCGGCGCCGCTGTCAGCGCCCTCGTCGAACCCGCAGAGCACCGCGGTGCTCGACCGCCAGCAGCTCGAGCAGCCGGTCGAGCCAGGGGACCACGAGCGGTTCGCGCACTACGTGCGCAAGGAGAAGATCCTTACGTCGGCGCTCTCGGGTGAGCCCGTGAAAGCCTTGTGCGGCAAGGTCTGGGTGCCCGGGCGCGACCCCAACAAGTTCCCGGTCTGCCCGATCTGCAAGGAGGTCTACGAGGGGCTGCGCGCGCCCAAGGACGGCGACTCCGGCTCGGATGGCTGAGCGCGCCCTCAGCACCAGCTTGGTCAGCGTGGCCATCGTCGGCCTCGTCACCCTCATCGCGTTCGAGTCCATGGGCGTGATCACCGCCATGCCCATGGTGGCCACCGACCTGGACGCCGTCCGCAGCTACTCGCTGGCGTTCTCCCTGTTCTTCACTGCGAGCCTGCTGGGCATGGTCCTGGCCGGAGGCTGGTCGGACGTGCACGGGCCCACCGCGCCGCTGGTCACCGGGATGGTGCTCTTCGCCGGCGGCCTCGTGCTGTGCGGCACCGCCACCACGTTCCTCGTCCTGCTGCTGGGGCGCCTGGTCAGCGGAGGTGGTGCCGGAGCGCTGGTGGTGACCATGTACGTGGTGGTGGCCGCGGTGTACCCCGAGCGGGCCAGACCCAAGGTGTTCGGCTGGGTCAGCGCCGCCTGGGTGGTGCCGGCCGTCGTCGGGCCGCTGCTGGCGGGCTGGCTGGCGACCGAGCACTCGTGGCGGCTGGTCTTCCTCGCGGTGCCGCCGTTCGCGCTGCTGGCGCTGGTCATGCTCATGAGCCAGCTCCGTTCGCTGCCCAGGCCCCCGCCGGGTGCCAGACCCCCCGACCGCCGGGTGCGCGCGCTGCTCGGGCTGGGCCTCGCTGTGGGCGCCGCGTTGCTGCAGTGGGCCGTCCAGCAGTTCAGCGCGCCCGGCCCCACGGCCGTCGCGGCGGGTCTGGTCGGGCTGGTGCTGGTCGTCGGGAGCCTGCCGAGGCTGGTCCCTGCCGGCACGCTGCGGGCGGCGCGCGGCCTGCCGTCCGTCATCGCGGTGCGCGGCTTGTTCACGGCCGCCTTCTTCGGTGCGGAGACCTACATCCCGTTGGCCCTGCACGCGGAGAAGGGGCTCTCCCTGTCTGCGGCGGGGCTCACCCTGACCAGTGGCGCACTCGGGTGGGCTGCGGGGTCATGGTTGCAGGGCCGACCCCGGCTGCACGCCTCCCGGCACGTGCTGCTCGCCACCGGGGCGGTGCTGGTGGCGCTGGGGGTGAGCGGGCTGTCGCTGTCCATGCTCGCCGGAGCGAGCGCCTGGGTGGCAGCTCCGGTGTGGGGGGCTGGGAGCCGTGGGGATGGGTCTGGCGCTGTCCAGCACGAGCGTCCTGGTCCTGGGCCTGTCGGCCCCCGAGGAGCAAGGTCGCAACTCCGCCGCGCTGCAGGTCAGCGACGCGCTTGGGAGCATCACCGGGGTGGGGGCGGCGGGGGCCGTGTTCGCCACCATGCACACCGCCGCTGGCTCTGACGGCCACGTCTACACCACGATCTGGTTGGCACTGGCGGTGGTCGCGCTGGCGGCGGCGCTGGTGGGATGGAGGGCCCGGCCTTGTGTCCGAGCCGCCGCTCCTGCCCGCGTTGCAGCTACGGCGTAAGTTCACCCGTTCGGCCGTAGCGCCTCGACCTGGTCATCAAAACGGGTTGTGTCATCTGTCCCATGATGTTCGGATGGTCGCCTGTGCGGGTGAACCTTCACCGGTGCGGTTCGTCATGACCAAGCCGGAAGGAACTTCCTGTGCCACGTTTTGCCAACAAGCCGTTGCGCCGCTCCACCGCCATCCTCACGGGTGGGGCGCTCGCTGCCGGAGGGTGCTACGTGTTCCTCGGCTCCACCGTGAGCCAGGCCTCCAGTCATCGAGAGGCCCCGCTCACCTCGGGGGACCCTCTGATCGACAACACGGACACCTACGCGTTCGTCAGCCCCGACAATCCCGACACCGTGACGCTGATCGCCAACTGGATCCCGTTCCAGGAGCCGGCCGGTGGCCCGAACTTCTACCCCTGGGCCGAGGGTGACGAAGCCCGGTACAACATCAAGGTGGACACGAACGGCGACGCCGTCCCGGACATCACCTACCGGTGGGAGTTCACCTCGATCGACAACCGAGGGAACGTGGACTACCCGCTGGAGGGTCAGCCGCAGATGGAGCCGGACGCCGATGGCTCGTTCATCTACAACATCGGTGAGGTCAACTCGTTCAACGACCCGACCCTGTTGTTCAAGCAGACCTACACCCTGACGGCCATCACCGCCGAGGGCGTCGAGACGGTGCTGGTCGAGGACGCACCGGTCGCACCTTCGCGCGTGGGCGACGCGTCCATGCCGAACTACCAGGCCCTGCGCGACGAGGCAGTCGTGGCGGCCGGTCTCGGTATCACCTCGTTCGTCGGTCAGGCAGAGGATCCCTTCTTCCTCGACCTCCGCGTCTTCGACCTCCTCTACGGTGCGGACCTCAGCGAGGTCGGGAACGACACTCTGGCGCGCTACAACGTCAACTCGGTAGCCCTCCAGGTGCCCAAGGCCAGTCTCGGCATCCTTCCGAGCGGTGGTGACCCCGTCATCGGGGTCTGGTCGACCACCGACCGCGCCAGCATGACGACCCGCGGTGCCGACGGCTCGTCGACCCCGGCCGGCGAGTTCGTGCAGGTCTCGCGACTGGGCAACCCGCTGGTGAACGAGGTGGTCATCCCGGCCAACCTCAAGGACGCCTTCAACGCACTGGCTCCTGAGAACGACGCGTCGGTGACCGCAGCCGTGAACAAGGTGCTGAACCCCGAGCTGCCGTACCTGCTGAACGCGCTCTACGGGCTGGACATCAAGGAGACGCCTCGCACCGACCTGGCGGCGATCTACCTGACGGGCCTGAACGGCCTCAACCAGCCGGCCAACCCGACCGCGTCGGAGCAGCTGCGGCTGAACACCTCGATCGATCCAGCAGCCGAGCCGAACCGGCTGGGCGTACTGGCTGGCGACAACGCCGGGTTCCCCAACGGACGCCGGCTTGCCGACGACGTCGTGGACATCTCCCTGCAGGCGGTAGCCGGTGCGGTCACCGTCGACGACACCGGTGCGGCGACGGACGTCACCCTGGTCGAGGCGCTCGCCGCTGGCGACAGCGTCGACGAGAACCAGGTCCCCTTCTCCGACACCTTCCCCTACCTGGCACTGCCGACCTCCGGATCCTCGGTGGGTGCGGTGTCGCCGGGTGCGACGGTGACGGCCACCGAGACCGAGACGGCCACGGAGACGGCGACTGAGACCGCAACGGCGACCGAGACCGAGACGGCCACGCAGACCGAGACCAGCACGGTGACCAGCACGGTCACCGCTGGCAGCGGGCGTGGCGGCAGCGGCGGTTCCCGTGGGGGCGGCGAAGGCGTCATGCCGACTGGCGGCATCGACACCGGTGACGCCCGTGGGACCTCCCCGGTCCCGGCCTTTGCCACCGCGGGTGGAGCGCTTGCGCTGGGCCTGCTGGGCTTCGGCGTGATGGCACTGCGCAACCGTCGGGCTGGCGGCCTGCACCAGTGACCTCGACCAGCGGGCCGGCGGCCGAAGACGGCCGTCGGCCTGCTGGCGATGGCCCTGGCCCCGACAGGCTCTGGGACGAGAACTGGGACGACGAGGTCGAGATGGAGAGGAACGGCCCGGGAACCACGGGGGGATCTATGTCGCAGGCGCTGGCGAGCACTCGCATGCGGCTCGGCGTCGGCGTCACCGCTGCCCTGGGCACCGGCGTGCTGCTGGGTGCCCTGCTCTTCGGGGGTGAGACGTCCAACCCGACGTCGGCACAGGCTCCGGCAGGCCCGGCGGTCAGCGAGTCGGTTGCGAGCGAAGCAGCACCCGGCGACCCGGCGGCGGGCGAAGCGGCAGCGGGCGATCCTGCAGCGGGCGATGCTGCAGCGGGTGCCCCTGCGGCGGGCGCCCCTGCGGGTGACTCCGCGGCGGGTGACTCCGCGGCCACTGCTTCGGCTACGGGGACCTCTGCACCCCCCGGGTCGGCACCTGGCGACGCCGTCACCGTCGCGGTGGCGCCCCCACCTGTGTCGATCGCGGTACCTGACCTGGGGCTGGACCAGGCACTGATCGAGCTGGGTGTCACAGAGGAGCGGACCCTGGAGGTCCCCGAGGACTGGATGGACATCGGGTGGTGGGCGACCGGACCGGCACCCGGTGAGTCGGGCGGGGCCGTGATCGCCGGTCACGTCAACGGCGACGGCAAGCCGGCGGTCTTCGCTGAGCTGCCGTCTCTCGAACGCGGGGCCGAAGTGGTCGTGACGCGTGCCGACGGTTCTCAGGCGACCTACGTCGTCCGCAGCAAGGAGCAGTTCGCCAAGGACGACTTCCCCAATGAACGGATGTACACCTTCGAGGGCCCGAGCTTCCTGCACCTGGTGACGTGCGGTGGATCGTTCGACACGCGCTCGGGTCACTACGACGACAACATCGTCATCTTCGCCGAGCTCGTCGGCGTCACCGCAGCTTGACGGGCGACGCGCGCGCAGCCGCGTCGCCGCAGCGGCGGCGGGTATGAGCCGGCACAGCCAGGAAGTGACGTCATCATGAGCCGTCAGCGAAAGCTCTCCGTGCTGTTTGCGACGCTGCTGGCTCCCGCGCTGCTGCTCGTCGGTGCTGTGCTGGTGCAACGGGAGGCCGACGCGCCAGAGCCGGCGCCGGCGGCGGCCGTGGTCGGCATCGACCAGCTCGATGCCGGTTCCGACCCGAGCGGCGGCATCGCGGCGCTGCAGGACAGGTTGCGTCGACTGCCGCAAGACCATGCGGGCTGGGCGTCGCTGGGCTTCGCCTACGTGGCCCAGGCCCGTAGGACGGCGGATCCCACCTACTACGACAAGGCGAGCGAGGCCCTGGAGCGGTCTCTGCAGGTCCGCCCCGACGACAACGCCGACGCCCTGATGGGTCAGGCCGCCCTGGCGAACGCCCGGCACGAGTTCGTCCAGGGTCGCGACCTCGCACAGCGAGCCGTCGACCTGGATCCCTACGACTCGACCGCCAAGGGAGTGCTGGCGGACGCCCAGATTGAGCTGGGGGAGTACGAGGCCGCCCTGACCACGCTGGACCAGATGGCCGCACTGAAGCCGGGAGTACCCTCCTTCACTCGCGTGTCCTACAGCTACGAGCTCCGTGGGGACGTGGACAATGCCACGTATGCGCTGGACCGGGCCCTCGCAGTCTCGGCCGCACCCCAGGACGCGTCCTTCGTCCTGTTCCACCTCGGCGAGCTCGCTCTGAACGCGGGCGACTACGCGACGGCAGAAGAGCACTTCGCCCAGGGCCTGCGCCGAGACCCGGGCGAGGTCACCCTTCTCGCCGGTCAGGCTCGGCTCGCCGCCGCACGGGGAGACGTCGATGCCGCGCTGGAGGGCTATGCAGACGTCGTGCAGCGCCTTCCGCAGCCGAGCTATCTGGTGGAGTACGGCGAGCTGCTGGAGAGCGTGGGGCGCTCGGAGGAGGCCGACGAGCAGTACGCGGTGGCGGACGCCGCCGGAGTCCTGTTCGAGTCCTCGGGTGGCGTGCAGGACGTCGAGACGGTCTTGTACTACGCCGACCACGGACGCCCGGAGCAGGCGCTGGAGATCGCCGAGAGCCAGTACGCCACGCGTCGCAGCGTGGCGGTCGAAGACGCCCTGGCATGGGCGTTACATGTCAACGGACGGGACGAGGAGGCCATCGAGCACGCTGACGCGGCGGCCCGGCTCGGCACCCGGAACGCCCTGTGGGACTACCATCGGGGCATGATCCTGCTTTCCCTGGGAAGGGCCGACGAAGGTCAGGCCGCCCTCGAGCAGGCCCTGAAGACGAACAAGGGTTTCTCGCCGAGGCACGCGCCTCTGGCGGCTGAGGCGTTGGCGCGGAGCCAGCCCGGATGATCCTGCTCTCTCGCGGGCCGAGACCCGGGGTGGGGCGGGCGGTGTTCGGCACGGTGCTGCTGTCTCTCGTCGGCCTGACGTTCGCCGCCGCCCCTGCAGCCGCGCATCCGCTGGGCAACTTCACCGTGAGCCACTACAACGGTCTCACCATCGCCCCCGACGGCATCGCGCTGCACACCGTCGTCGACTCGGCCGAGATCCCGACCCAGCAGCTGTTGCCAGACATCGACCGTGACGGGGACCGTTCCATGTCGGCGACCGAGCTGGCGACCGCGTCGGAGCGCGAGTGCCCGCAGGTGGGCGACGCCATGGTGGCCGAGCTGGACGGGAACCGGCTGGACTGGGACGTCGACTCCGCCGCGATGGAGATCGTGGCGGGAGCAGGCAACCTGCCCACCCTGCGGCTGTCCTGCCGGTTCTCCTCCGACGTGGACCTCGACCGCAGGGTGCAGCTGGAGCTCACCGACGGCTACCGCAGCGACCGGATCGGTTGGAAGGAGATCACCGCCACAGCACCAGACATGCGACTGGTGAGCTCCTCGGTCCCTGCGCAGAGCGTGAGCGACGAGCTGCGCTCCTACCCCGACGACCTGCTGTCCTCACCGCTGGACGTGCGTACGGCGACCATCGTCGCCGAGCCGGGTGCCGGCGCCACGCAGGGCGGCCTCGCGCGGCCCAGCGAGCGGGGGGGGGACCCGTTCACACGCTTTGTGATGCTCGGCGACGAGCTGCTGGACGACATGCTGGGGGAGCGTGAGCTGACGCCGGTGGTCGGCCTGCTGGCCGTCCTGCTGTCGGTGCTGCTGGGCGCCGGTCACGCCGTGCTGCCCGGGCATGGCAAGACCGTGATGGCCGCCTATCTCGCCGGCCGCCGAGGGAGGCCCAGGGATGCGCTCCTGGTGGGCGCGACGGTCACCGTGACCCACACCGCCGGCGTGCTGGCGCTCGGTCTGGCTCTGACGGCGTTCAGCAGCCTGGCGGGCGAGCAGGTGCTGCGGCTGCTCGGGGTGGTGAGCGGCCTCATCATCACCGTGATCGGTGCGATGCTGCTGAGAGAGGCACTGCGGGACCGGCGAGACGCGCCGCCGGACGACCACGACCACCATGCCGCCGAGCCCGACGAGGACGCCGCGCTGGTGACGGCGCACGGCTCCCCGTCCGAGCACGCTCAAGAGGGTGTGGCCCAGGGACGCCCAAGTAGCTCGGGCCACGGGCACGGGCACGGCCACGGCCACGGCCACGGGCACGGGCACGGTCTGTCGCAGGGTGGTTTCGGGCGTCGGGGTCTGGTCGGCATCGGGGTGGCGGGTGGGCTGGTGCCCAGCCCCTCAGCGCTCATCGTCCTCGTCGCCGCGATCGGTCTGGGCCGGACCGTGTTCGGTGTCCTGCTGGTGCTGGCCTACGGGCTGGGCATGGCGGGCACCTTGACCGCAGTCGGCCTGCTGCTCGTCCGAGCGCGCGGACGTCTGGACCGGTACCTGCAGACCAACCAGGCCCGCGGTGGCCTCGCGCGTGTGCTGGGATGGTTGCCGGTGGGAACGGCCGCACTGGTCCTGGTCGTCGGGCTCGCGTTGGTGGCCCGCGGTGCCCTGCTCTCCTAGGAGGTTGGAATGAGGTTCCACGTGCTGGCACCCAGCGCGCTGTGTGCGGCCCTGGTCCTGGGCGGCTGTACCGCGAAGTCGACGGACGACGGCCTCTTCGTGCTTCCCAGCACCGACGCCGTCGAGTGCCAGGAGCACCAGGAGGAGGAGCCGGGCGTGGCCTACACCGGTGGTGAGGCCGCAGACACCGTGAAGATCTTCTCGCTGCTGAAGTACTGGACGGCGCACGGGGACAAGCCGTACTGCGACGGCGAACCGGCGACCGACATCGACAGCGCCTGGCGCGCGGAGGTCGAGCGGCTCCAGGGTCGCTCCCCGGCGCCGAGCGGGTCCAGCCCCGCGGAACCGGCACCTACGACGACCTAGATGATCGATTCCAAGGGGTCGGGCGGCGTGCTGCGTTCAGGCGGGCGCACTCGGTGGAGGTCGGTCGCAAGGCGGCTGCAGAGGCGCATCGTGTGCGGCCGTCGCTGCGGCCGGAGCTGGTCGCGGCGACGACGCTGCACGACGTCGGGTACGGGCACGTCGTGTGCGGGTTCCATCCGCTTTGGATGGGACATCGTTCTTGGCCGGGCTCGGGTTCTCGCCGCCGCCGGTGACCCCGATCAGTGCCGCCGACCCGCCACTGAGGGTCACACGTCCCTCACCCCGAGATCTCGGTCACCTCGCGAGATCGCTCCTCGCGAGACGCGGGCGATGACAGCTGGGGCGGGTGTCCCGAGCAAGAAGCCGGTCGGGCGCGGCTCGCGGTCGATGAGACCGCTGCTGGCCGCGGGTTGGACGTCGGCTTCCGGCCCTACCCTTCCACCATGGATCTGGACAGACGTCAATTTGCCATCGGGCTGGTTGCGACGGCCGCAGCGGGGGTGGCCGGCGCCGCCGCCGTGGCGACCGGCGTGGTAGATCTGCCCGGCCCCATCCGCAATCTCGGGGCCGACACCGGCCCTGCCGGGACCATCCCCGACGCTCCCGAGGGCGAGATCTCGCTCACCTCCCGCCATTCGACCGCACGAGGTACCGACGTCGGCTTCTTCACCGCAGTGCCGGCCGGGTCCGGGGACGGCAAGGGACTTCCCGTCTGTCTCATCCTCCACGGCGCCTCGGCCACGACGGCCAACTACCGAGATTTCGGGCTGCCGCGGTTTCTCTCCGCCGCCGTGGAGTCAGGCGTCCCACCGTTCGTCCTGGCCGGCGTCGACGGCGGGGTGAAGTCCTGGCGGACCGAGAACGACGACGATCCCGACGACCCTCAGCGGATGCTCCTGGAGGAAGTCCCCGGATGGCTCACCGAGGCCGGCTTCGACGCAGATCGGCTGGCAGCCTGGGGCTGGTCGATGGGCGGGCACGGTTCCCTCCTGCTGGCCGAAGCAGCGCCCGGTCGACTGAAGGCGGTGGCGGCATTCAGCCCGGCGGTGCCGGACAAGGCATCGGGCCTGCCCGACACCGCCGATGGTCGTCCACGCGACGTCTGGTCCGCCGTCGACCGCCTGGACGGCCAACATGTCGGCCTCTGGTGCGGAACATCCGATGCCCTCTATGACAATGTCCGGGCATTCGCACAGAAGGTCCCGAAGGGCCCGGCCATCGCCGAGTGGGGAAAGGGAGCACACACCCGGAGATACTGGGACCGCGTCACCCCCGACGCCTTTCGTTTTCTCGGGCGCCAGTTGGACGGTTGATCCGTGGCGGCCGCCGAGACAGCCGCCCCGGATCATCGCAATATCACCGTCGCCACCTTGGAAGCTTCTTCGCACGCGAACGAGTGCTCGATCTCTGATGGAACGACCTGCCGGTTGAATACCGAGCCGCGGTCCTGTGCGCGCTGGCGCAGCAACCTCGAGGAGGACTTCCGGGGACTCGCCGTACGGACCCGGGAGTCGAAGACGCACAGCGACCCGATCGGGGCGCCGTCGGAGGTCAGCAGCGGCGCGCCGGCGTAGAACCGGATCGCAGGGTCCTGCGTCACGAAGGGGTTCCTCGCGAGGCGCTCGTCCTTCGTCGCGTCCTCGACGACCATCACCCCGCGCTGCCGGATGGTGTGGTCGCAGAAGTCGACGTCCCTGGCCGTCTCCTTGTCTGCGATCGGTAGCGGTGTCCAGCACGCCGAGCCGGTGCTACGCGGCCAGGCGGAAGGCCTCGGTCGTCATGACGGCTTCCCTGGGCTCAGCATCGCTGGGCTCCGTCCTGACCAGACGATGTTGCGACCGGCTGCCTTGGCCCGGTACAGAGCCTCGTCCGCCGCCAGCAGCAGGGCCTGCGCGGTGCTCGTCGTCGACGGGGTCCAGGTGGCCACGCCGGCGCTGAAGGTGACGACGGCGTGAGCGCTGTCGGGGTGCGCGATGCCCAGGTCCTGCACGGCGTGGCGCAGCCGTTCGGCGGCCAGCGCCGCGGCAGGCGCGGTCTCCGGCAGCAGGCAGAGGAACTCCTCGCCGCCGTACCGGTAGAGCAGGTCGGCCTGCCGGCCGGTGGCCAGCAGGACACCGGCGACGCGGCGCAGCGCGAGGTCGCCGGCCGCGTGCCCGAAGCGGTCGTTGTAGGCCTTGAAGTGGTCGACGTCCAGCATGACCGCGGACAGCGCGTGGCCGTGGCGTGCGCAGCGGGCCAGCAGGCCGGGCAGGTCCTCCTCGAGGGCGCGCCGGTTGCGCAGCCCGGTGAGCGCGTCGGTCCTGGAGGCAGCGGCCAGCTCGGTGTTGAGCCGCTCGAGCTCGGCCTGCTGGTCGGCCAGCCGTGCGTGCAGGGCGGTGACGCGCTCGGCGGCCACCAGCCGGAGCTGCAGGACAGCCAGGTCGAGCGGCTTGGTGAGGTAGTCGTCAGCGCCTGCCTGCATGCCCTGCAGCACCTCGGACGGGTCCGAGCGCCCGGAGACGAGCACCACGTAGGTGTACCGGTTCTGCGTGCGGATCCGCCGGCACAGCTCCAGGCCGTCCATGCCAGGCATCCGCCAGTCGCTGATGACGACGTCCGCCCCGACGCTCGAGAGCAGCTCCCAAGCACCCGCGCCGTCGTCGGCGGTGAGGCACTCGTGCCCGGCCGCCTCGACCGCCGCCGCCACGATCATCCGGGTCATCGGGTCGTCGTCGACCGCCAGCACCCTCATACCGTTGCCTTCGTCAGTGCTGAGGCGGCCGTCAGCATCAGCGCGAGCTCGGACTCGAGGACGAGCAGGTCGGCCGGTGCGTCCTCGAGCCGGCCGGCCACGGCCGACTCCTCCAGGGTGCGGCAGACGGCGGCGACCCGGGCACCACCCATGTTGGCCGCGCTCCCGAGCAGGGCGTGGGCTGCGGTCGAGAGCGCTCCGGCGTCTCCGGCCAGGACAGCCGTCCGGATCGCGGCGAGCCGTTCGGGTGCGCCCAGGACGAAGACCGGGACGAGCCGGGCCAGGAAGTCCGGACCCAGGCTGCGCAACCCCGCGACGACGGCCTCGTCCAGGACCGGCGTCCGGTCGGGCGGTCCTGGCTGTGAGGGGACCGTCCCGGGGCGGTGCGGTACCTCGCCGGCGCCGCCCCGGCGCAGCCAGCGGTCCACCTTGTCGGCGACGTCGGCCACCCTGACGGGCTTGCTGAGGTAGTCGTCCATGCCGACGTCCAGGCACCGCTGGCGGTCGGCGGCCATCGCAGAGGCGGTCATGGCCACGATCGGGATACGCCGACCTCCTGCCTCGGCAGCACGGATCGTCGCGGTGGCCTGGTACCCGTCCATGACGGGCATCCGGCAGTCCATCAGGACCAGGTCGTAGGGCACCTGGGCGCAGGCCATCACCGCCTCCACGCCGCTGGCTGCGACGTCCGCGCGGTGCCCGAGCGTCTCGAGCATGCGGACGGCGATCTTCTGGTTGGTGGCGTTGTCATCGACCACCAGCACGAGCCCGGGTGTGGCTGGCGGCGGCCTCGGGACGTAGTTCTTGGGAGCGTCCGCCAGGGTCGGGGCTCCGGCCTGGAACCGGGCGGTGAACCAGAACGTCGACCCGACGCCGACCTCGCTGTCGACGCCGATCTCCCCACCGAAGAGGGCGACCAGGCTCTTGCTGATCGCCAGGCCCAACCCCGTGCCGCCGTAGTTGCGAGTCGTGGAGGCGTCAGCCTGGGAGAAGGCCTCAAAGAGCCGCTCGCACGCCTGCGGGGCGATCCCGATCCCGGTGTCGGTGACCTCGAAGCGCAGGGACAGGCTCTCGCCCGCACCGGCTTCTGCGCCCCGCGCAGAACCTGCCAGCACCCGCAGCCGCACGGAGCCGGTCTCAGTGAACTTCAGCGCGTTGCCGACCAGGTTGAGCAGCACCTGGCGCAGCCGCGCCGGGTCCCCACGCAGCGCGAGCCGGACGTCGTCGTCGATGTCCGCCGTCAGGGCGACGCCCTTCTCCCGAGCCCCGGCGTCCATCAGGTGGACGACGTCCCGCACGACCGGGTGCAGGTCGAAGTCCAGGACCTCGAGCTCCAGCTTGTCCGCCTCGACCTTGGACAGGTCCAGCACGTCGTTGAGGAGCCCCAGCAGGCTGTCGGCGCTGCTGCGGACCGTCTCGGCGTAGTCGCGCTGCTGAGGAGACAGCGTCGTGCCCAGCAGCAGGGACGTCATGCCCATCACCCCGTTCATCGGGGTGCGCAGCTCGTAGCTCATGACCGCGAGAAAGTCGCTCTTCGCGCGGGAGGCGTCCAGGGCCTCGTCGCGCGCGGTGGCCAGCTGGGCCTCGTGCCGCTTGCGGTCGCTGATGTCGTGGATGAACGCGTTGAAGGAGACCGTGCCGCCGGCCGCCGACTGCCAGATCACCAGCTCCACCGGGAACTCGTGCCCGTCGCGGTGCAGGGCCGTCAGCTCCGTGCGCTGACCCAGGATCGTCGGGGTGCCTGTGCTGGCCAGCCGACGGATCCCGGCGACGTGTGATTCGCGCAGCGCGGCAGGCACGATCAGCTCGGCCAGCGACGTGCCGCACGCCTGCTCGGAGGTCCACCCGAACAGCGCCTGCGACTGCGCGCTCCAGGTCCTGACCACACCGCCCGGGTCGATCGACACGAACGCGTCCGCCGCTGCCTCGAGGATGCCGCGGGTGGCCTCCTCGCGCTCCAGCAGGCTGCGTTCGGCCTCGCGGCGCTGGCGCTGCGAGCGGGCCATCAGCACCAGCCCACCGAGCAGCACCTGCCCGAGCAGGACGGCGATACCGAGCACGGTGGAGCGCAGCGGTCCGAGCGAGGCATAGGCGGTGGCGGTGGGCACCTGTGCCGTGACGGTCCAGCCGAGACCCGGAACGGGTGCGTAGGCAGACAGGAGCTCGTCGCCACCGGCGTCCGCGATGGTGTGCAGGCTCTCCTGCCCGCGCAGGGCGGTGGCGACGCCGGCCTCGCTCCTGGCGTCGACGAGCTGGTTGCCCTCGGCTCCGGGGGCTGCGACCACGGTGCCGCGCTGGTCGGTGATGCGCAGGCTCACGCCCTGGGCGTCGGCCAGGTCCTGCGAGAACCCCTGCACGGCCTGCAGGTCGTAGATCACGGACAGGATGCCCACCACCTGGTTGTTGTCCGGTCGGCGCACGACCGAGGCCACCGCCACCACCCGTGCCTCGCCACGGATGGCGGTGGTGTAGGCCTCTGAGACGTAGGGTCGGTGGGCCGTGGTCGCTCCGGTGTACCAGTCGCGGTAGCTGAAGTCCTTGCCGACGATCTCCGGCGTGCTCGGCTCCACGGCGGTGAGCCGCCCGCTCGCGTCCGTGGCGAACACCCCGGCTATGTTCGGGTTCGCCTCCATGAGCTGGTCGAGGTGGCGCTGCGCCATGGCCTGGTCGAAGGTCTCGAAGGTGCCGTCGCCAAAGGCATCCGCGAGCAGCCGACGCTCGGCATAGGCGCCGACCAGTTGGCCGAGGCCCTGCATCTGCTGCTGAACCAGCTCCGCGCTGACCGTGCTGGTGGCGCGCACCCGTGCCCGCGCGTCGCTCTCCACCGCCTCCTTGGACAGCCGGATGCTCGACCCTGCCAGCAGCGCCAGCGGCAGCAGGGCGGCGAGCACGAACGCGGTCACCAGGCGGATCAGGGCGAGACGGTCCGCCCACGTCGTACGGCTGCCTGAGGCGGTGTGTCCGCGCACCAGGGCCAGGACGAAGACGAGCACCGACGCGATGGTGATGACTCCCAGGTCCTCGATCTCGCCCTGGATGAGTCGGACCGTGAGCACCACCGGCAGCACCAGGACGGTGGCGATCACCAGCGCGCGCCGCGCCTGGCCGGTGCCGCGGTTAGGGCCGCGCGAGGGCTTGCCCAGATGAGCCATCGTGGGGTGCAGGGCTGCCGCAGCCAGGCAGCCGAACGCGGCCATCCAGAGCAGGAAGACCGGGCTCGCCAGGGTCCAGCTGCCCCGCAGCGCCAGCACCCCGTACGCCCAGTCCCCGGCCAGCTGCAGGGTGGCCCAGGCCACGAGCAGCGCCTTGGCCGGCGTGGTCCTGGACCCGCTGAACGCCAGCCGCAGCGCCAGCACCAGCACCACCAGGTCCAGCGCCGGGTAGGCCACCGACACCAGCTTCACCGCCATGCTCAGGTCGGCGTCCAGCACGTAGGGCTGCATCAGGAACACCCATGACAGGGCGCCCAGGCTCGCGGTCACGATCAGGACGTCCAGCAACGTCTCACGGTCGTGCCCACGCCCCTCGCTGCGGATCAGCAGGCCGACGGCCACGCAGTTGCCCGCGTACAGACCCAGGAACAACGCGTCGGCCGGCGAGGGCACCGGCAGGACCGCACCGGTCAAGGACGGCACGAGATACCAGTAGGAGAAGGCCAGCAGCGAGCACGTCTGCGTCCCGACCAGGACCAGCCAGGCCGGGCGAACGCACGGGCGGTACCGGCGCACCCCCGTTCCCAGCGCCGCCAGCGCCAGCCCGTTCAGCACCAGCAGCAGCACCGCGCGGGCAGGGCTCTGTGGCGCCGCGGCCCAGGCGAGGAGCACCAGCACGGTGAGCACCACGACCACGCGCGAGGCACGCGCCAGCCAGGGGCGAGCTGTCTCCTGTGTCTTGGTCACATCTTGGCATCGGCAGGCGGGGGCACCGCCCTGAGCCCTTGAGGGCGGCTGTGCTCAGCGGGCCGGGTGGTGCGCGGCGGTGCCCCGGCCTTGGTTAACCTCGACGCATCGTGAACTCCTCCCAGCACCTGCCGGCCCACCGGTCCCAGCCGGCAGCCGTCCCGGGCCTGACGCACCACCATCCCCAGCACGCCAGCCATCCCCAGCACGCCAGCGCGGCCGCCGCCTCCCAGCTGCCACCGGCGTTCCCCGAACGGGCCGCCTGGGGGACGGCCTCCAAGCTGCGCGCGTGGCAGGCGCAGGCGCTGGCGCAGTACCTGGCGACGTGCCCCCGCGACTTCCTGGCCGTCGCCACCCCGGGCGCCGGCAAGACCACGTTCGCCCTGCGTGCCGCCACCGAGCTGCTGCAGCGCGGGGCCGTCGAGCGGATCACAGTGGTGGCTCCCACCGAGCACCTCAAGGGCCAGTGGGCTGACGCGGCGGCACGGGTCGGCATCCAGCTCGACCCGTCCTTCCGCAACAGCCAGGGCACGCACGCGGCAGGCTACGACGGGGTGGCACTGACGTACGCCCAGGTCGCGGCCCGGCCCAACCTGCACCGCGCCCGGACGGAGGCGGCGCCCACCCTGGTGATCCTGGACGAGGTGCACCACGGGGGTGACGCGCTCTCCTGGGGCGAAGCCATCCGGGACGCGTTCGCCGCTGCCCCGCACCGGCTCTCGCTGACCGGCACCCCGTTCCGGTCGGACACCGCCGCGATCCCTTTCGTGCACTATGCCCCTGACGGCGACGGCGTCCGGCGCTCGCAGGCCGACTACACCTACGGCTACTCGCGGGCGCTGCGTGACGGCGTCGTCCGTCCGGTGATGTTCCTGGCCTACTCCGGGCAGGTCCGTTGGCGCACCCGCGCCGGGGACGAGGTCAGCGCCCGGCTGGGAGAGCCGCTCACGAAGGACCAGGTGGCTCAGGCGTGGCGGACCGCGCTCGACCCCGACGGTGAGTGGATCACCTCGGTCCTGACGGCGGCAGACACCAGGCTCACGCAGGTGCGCCGCGGGGTGCCGGACGCGGGCGCGATGGTGATCGCCTCCGACCAGGCCACCGCGCGCGCCTACGCCGCGGTGCTGCGGCAGGTCACCGGAGAGGCCCCGGTGCTCGTGCTCTCCGACGACGCAGGCGCCTCGGCCCGGATCGAGGAGTTCGGCGCGGGGCAGCAGCGCTGGATGGTCGCGGTGCGGATGGTCTCCGAGGGGGTCGACCTGCCACGGCTGTCGGTGGGGGTGTACGCCACCTCGGCGGCGACACCGCTCTACTTCGCCCAGGCCGTCGGTCGGTTCGTGCGGGCCCGGCGCCGGGGCGAGACGGCGTCCGTCTTCCTGCCCAGCGTGCCGCACCTGCTCGAGCTGGCCGCCGGGATGGAGCTCGAGCGCGACCACGCCCTGGAGCGGCCCACCGACGCCGAGGACCTGGAGTGGAGCCCGGAGGAGGGGCTGGTCGCGCGGGCCAACCAGACGCAGGGGGCCAGCGAGGACCTGCTGGGTTCCTACCAGGCGCTCGAGGCACAGGCTTCCTTCGACCGCGTGCTGTTCGACGGCGGGGAGTTCGGCACCGGCGCCGAGGTCGGCAGCGAGGAGGAGCTGGACTTCCTGGGCATCCCCGGTCTGCTGGAGCCGGAGCAGGTGACCTCGCTGCTGCGGCAGCGCCAGAACGAGCACGCCTCGGCGCGCTCCCGCCGGGGGGAGCCGGCCGCGCAGCGACCCGCCACCGACCCCGCCGCGCACCGGCAGATCGCTGCCCTGCGCAAGGAGCTCAACGCTCTCGTCGCGGCCTGGGCGCGTCGGACGGGTCAGCCGCACGGGGTCGTGCACGCGGACCTGCGCGGGCACAGCGGAGGGTCCGAGGTGGCCCGGGCGAGCGCCGAGCAGATCCAGTCCCGCATCGAGGTGCTGCGCCGCCGCTTCGTGAGCCGTTCCTGATGCCCAGCATCACCCGCCGCACCGCGCTGCCCGCGACGCCGGCGCAGGCCCTGGCGATCAGCCTGGACCTGGACCTGGAGCTGCAGGTGGGCCGCATGCACCGGCTCCGCATCGTGGACACCGGGCCGGGGTGCAGCACCGGCGGCGCCATCTCGGACGGGCAGACGGTGACCTGGTCGGGCCGGCTGTGGGGCTGGGTCCCCGCGAGTCACACCAGCGTGATCGCCGGTGGTGGGCCCCCGGACGGTGCCGGCACCACCGGTTTCACCGACTCGATGGTCCGCGGGGTGTTCGTGCACTTCCGTCACCAGCACACGTTCGAGCCGGCTCCGCCCGGGTGCGTGATGCTGGACGAGATCACGTGGCGCAGCCCGCTGGGAGCACTGGGACTGGTGGCTGATGTGCTCTTCGTCCGCAGCATGCTGGCGGCCTTGGTGGACCAGCGCAACGCCGCCATCGTGGCTCGTTGCGGGCAGGAACTGGGTGAGGAACGCGCGGGCTAGACCGTCGAGGGCCGTGGCAGTGACTGGCGGACGAGCTTCAGGAACTGGTCTTCGGGCACGGGGCGGCTCCACCAGAAGCCTTGCACGAGATGGCATCCCATCGCGCCCAGCAAGTCGGCCTGCTCCGGGGTCTCGACCCCCTCGGCCACCACGTCCACCTGCATCACGTTGCCCATGGTGACCAGGCTCGAGACCACTGCCCTGGCCCGCTCGTCCTCACCCATACGGGCGACGAACGCCCGGTCGATCTTGATCATGTCCACCGGCAGGTCCGTCAGCCGGGTCAGCGAGCTGTACCCGGTGCCGAAGTCGTCGGCCGCCAGACGCACCCCGTCGGCCCGCACCTGCATCACGTCGGTGAGCACGGCGTTGTGGGCGCGGTCGAGCTGGGTCTCGGTCAGCTCGAGCACCAGCTGGCTGCCGGGCAGGTCATGCCGCAGCAGCGCTCCGCGGACGTCCGGCACCAGGGACCCCCGGCCGACCTGCCTGGCCGAGACGTTGGCGTGCACCACAGGAGCCGCTGCCCCCAGCTCGGCCAGCCACGCCCCAGCCATCCGGCACGACTCGTCGATGACCCAGGCCCCGAGCGGGTGGATGACCTCGCAGCTCTCCGCGACGTCGAGCCACTCAGCAGGACCCAGCAGCCCGCGCACCGGGTGCCTCCAGCGCACCAGTGCCTCTCCGGCCACCACGGCACCGCTGGTCATGTCGACCACGGGCTGCACGAACAGCGTCAGCTCGCCCCGGTCCAGGGCCGTGTGCAGCTCGTCCTTCAGGCGTACCCTGCGTGTCGCCTGGTCGTGGTGGGCCTCGGTGAACACGGCGCTGCGGCCCTTGCCCGCCCGCTTCGCCTCGTACATCGCCGTGTCGGCCTCTCGCAGCAGCGAGTCCGGCGTGGAACCGGGCACGGAGACGGTGACGCCGATGCTGGCCGAGAGGTGGTAGCGGCGCCCGCTGAGGTCGACGGGCGCGGTGAGCGACTTCAGGATCCGGGCGCTCAGCTCCATCGAGAAGGTCTCGGGGTCGGTCGGCGCCGCCGGGGCCAGGACGACGAACTCGTCGCCTCCCAGGCGCGCGACCGTGTCCTGGGGCCGGATCGAGCCGGTCATCCGGGCCGCCATCTCCACCAGCAGCGCGTCACCCACCCCGTGCCCGGCCGAGTCGTTGACGCTCTTGAAGTCGTCCAGGTCGCAGAACAGCAGCACCAGGCGACCGGCGTCCCGCTGGTGGATGTCAAGCCAGTACTGCATCCGGTCCAGCAGCAGCGTCCGGTTGGGCAGCCCGGTCAGCGGGTCGTGCAGCGCCAGCTCGCGCAGCTGTTCCTCGGCGACGTGCCGGTCCGTCACGTCCGTCATCTGCAGGGTGACCCGGCGGACGGTGCCGTCGTGCTCGGGCAGCGGTGACATCGTCACGGCCAGGCACCTGCTCGCCTGGAGACCGCTGAGCCGCAGCTCGCCGTGCCAGCTCTGCACCTGCCCCTGCACCAGCCGCTGGAGGGCGGTGCGGACCATCTGTGCGTCCGCGGTCTCGAGGTGATCGTGCAGGTCGGTGCCGGGAAGTTTCTCGCAGTGCTCGCCGAGAAGGGTGCCGGCGACCGGGTTGCAGCGGGTGATGACGGCGCCCTGGGCTGCCTGCGAGGCTTGTCGCACCTCGAGCATGACCATGCCGAGCATCGCCTCGTCGAACGTGCGGCGGAACAGCGTCTCGTTGTCGAGCAGGTCGGCCGCCTGCGTGCGGTACCCCTCGACCGTCAGCCCGAGCACCGTCATGGCCAGGCCCAGTGCCAGCAGCCATGCCTGCATGACCGTGATGAGAAGCGGCTGACCACCCTCGACACCGGGATGCACGGAGAGGGAGAAGGGGCCGCTGCCCAGCTGCGTGGCGACGGCGGCGACGGTGGTGATCAGCAGCATCTGCAGGATCGCCGTCCGGGTGCCGAACCGGATCGCGCACCACATCAGGGCGGGCAGCGGCAGGAAGCTCAGGGGCAGCACCTGGCTCGGTCCGAAGACCACCAAGGTGGTCAGGACCAGCAGCCCCCACTGGGAGATCCGCTCGGCTCCGGACCTGCGCGGCCCCATGGTGCGCGGGATCAGCACCAGCGGGGCCACCAGGGCGATCCCGGCGGGGTGGGAGACAAGGAAGGCGCGCAGCGCGTCCAGGAAGTGTCCGCCGAGGAGGAACTCGGCATTGAGCCCGGCGAGCAGGCCTCCGCAGAGCGCGCCGACGGCCGCCGAGGCCAGCAGGCGCCATACGTCCTCCAGCCGGGTGATGGTCGCGCGACCGCGCCCCCACCTCAGGAAGAGGGTGGCCGTGACCAGCGCCTCCACGGTGTTCGCCACCCCGAACAGCAGCGCGGGTCCGAGCTCGCGTCCTGCGAGGGCGTTGCCGGCCGCGGTGCCCAGGCACACCAGGACGGCCACGACCGGCCAGTGCGAGCGCCGCACCAGCACCAGGGCCGCCAGCGCGACGCCGGCCGCCGGCCAGATGACGGCGATCGAGGTGCCTGGCGGCCGTACCTGCACCGCCAGGTAGGCGCAGCCCACCAGCACGACGGCCAGCGCCAGGGCGCGCGGTAGGTCGAGCCGGCGAGGAACGGTCGTCTGCACACGTGTACATCGACACGCGGCAGCGCCGACCTGAGCCGCGCAGGGTGCTTAGTTAGTCGGGCCGGCGCTGTGCAGGAGCAGGGCGAGGGTGCGGTGCCTGACCACGTCCTGCAGCGCGATCACCGTGGAGGTGCGGGCCACAGCAGGTGCCGCGACCACCCGGTCGATGACGGCCTGCAGGTCGGTGTTGGAGCGGGCGACGACCCGCACCAGCAGGTCACCGCTGCCGGTGGTCGTGTGCGCCTCCAGCACCTCCGGGATGTCGCAGAGCTGTTCGGTCACGGCGCTGCGACCGGTGTCCTGCCGCAGCTCGAGGGTCAGAAAGGCGGTGACGGGGTACCCCAGGGCGGCGGGATCCAGGACGGGCTGCATGCTCATCACCCCCTCCCGCAACAGCCTGTCGAGGCGGGCCTGGACGGTTCCCCGCGCCACCCCGAGCCGGCGGGCCAGCTCGAGGACGCTGGTGCGCGGATCGTCGGTCAGCCTTCGGAGCAGGTCGGCATCGAGGTCGTCGGTACGTAGTCCGGAGCGGCTCATATCCGACAGTCTGCCTGCTAAGACCGTGGTCTGACCCGACATTCTGCACAACCTGAGCAGGTATTTGCCGGCCGCTTGCCCGATGTCGTGCGTTCGGTCATGGTGTGTGAAGCTTCGGCCTTCTCTCGTTCTGCCACCCCCTGGAGGAACCATGTCCATCGATCTCACCCCCGCGGAGCGCCAGGCAGACCTGGACCTCGACCAGCTCAAGCAGCTGGTGGGACTGGTGGAGTACGACCAGAGCACCGACCGGTTCCCGGTCACGGGCTGGGACTCGATCGTGTTCGTGGTGGGCAACGCCACGCAGACCGCGCACTTCTACCAGTCCGCCTTCGGCATGGAGCTCGTCGCCTACGCCGGACCGGAGTTCGGCCTGCGCGACTTCAAGTCGTTCGTGCTGCGCTCGGGATCCATCCGGTTCGTGGTCAACGGCGGGGTGCACCCGGACAGCCCCCTGCACGACCACCACCGCGTGCACGGGGACGGCGTCGTCGACATCGCGCTGGAGGTCCCGGACGTGGACCGCTGCATCGACCAGGCCCGGCGCGAGGGCGCCATCATCCTGGAGGAGCCCAACGACGTCACTGACGAGCACGGCACCGTCCGCAGGGCAGCTATCGGCGCCTACGGGGACACCCGGCACACGCTGGTGGACCGCTCGGGGTACGCGGGCCCGTACCTGCCCGGCTACGTCGCCCGCACGTCGACGTTCAGCAAGCGTGAGGGTGCTCCCAAGCGCATCTTCCAGGCGCTGGACCACATCGTCGGCAACGTCGAGCTCGGCAAGATGGACACCTGGGTCGACTTCTACAACCGGGTCATGGGCTTCGTGAACATGGCCGAGTTCATCGGTGACGACATCGCCACCGACTACTCGGCGCTGATGTCGAAGGTCGTGGCCAACGGCAATCACCGGGTCAAGTTCCCGCTCAACGAGCCCGCGGTCGCGAAGAAGAAGAGCCAGATCGACGAGTACCTGGAGTTCTACCAGGGTCCGGGCGCCCAGCACCTCGCGCTGGCCACGAACGACATCCTGGGCACCGTGGACGCACTGCGTGCGGAGGGCGTGGAGTTCCTGGACACCCCGGACTCCTACTACTCCGACCCCGAGCTGCGTGCACGTATCGGCAACGTCAGGGTCCCGATCGAGGAGCTGCAGAAGCGCGGCATCCTGGTGGACAGGGATGAGGACGGCTACCTGCTGCAGATCTTCACCAAGCCCCTGGGGGACCGTCCCACGGTCTTCTTCGAGATGATCGAGCGGCACGGATCGCTGGGCTTCGGTAAGGGCAACTTCAGGGCGCTGTTCCAGGCCATCGAGCGCGAGCAGGACCGCCGCGGCAACCTCTGAGCTCAACGCCCCTTCTGGCACTTGGTCCGGGTCTTGTCGTCTCACGACGCTTGAGGCGCACAAGAGCCGGACCAAGTGCGGCTGAGGTGTCCGGATGGCGGGACGCTATGCGGTCGCAGGGTGGACGCGAGGGAGGATCGACGCCGTGAGCAACCAGCGAGCGCCCGTCTGCGACCGGCCGCTGAAGGTGGCCATGCTCGGCTGCGGCGTGGTGGGCACCGAGGTGGCTCGGCTGCTGACGGGCAGCGCCACGGACCTGGCCGCCCGCGTCGGCGCGCCGCTCGAGCTGGTGGGCATCGCGGTCCGTCGCCCGGGGCGCCGCCGTGACCTGTCGATCGATCCCGCCCTGTTCACCACGGATGCGATGGACCTGGTCCGCCGCGCCGACGTGGTGATCGAGGTCATCGGCGGGATCGAGCCCGCACGCTCGCTCATCCTGGAGGCGATGGCGCACGGGGCGAGCATCGTGACCGCCAACAAGGCCCTGCTGGCCGAGGACGGCCCCACGCTGTACGAGGCCGCAGCGGCGCACGGGGTCGACCTCTACTTCGAGGCCGCGGTCGCGGGAGCCATCCCGTTGGTACGTCCGGTGCGCGAGTCGTTGGCAGGGGACCGGATCCGCAAGGTCATCGGCATCGTCAACGGCACCACCAACTACGTGCTGGACCAGATGGCCAGCACCGGCTCGGGTTTCGACGAGGCTGTCCAGCAGGCCCAGTCGCTCGGGTACGCGGAAGCGGACCCCACCGCCGACATCGAGGGCTTCGACGCCGCAGCCAAGGCCGCGATCCTGGCGTCCCTGGCCTTCCACACGCGTGTGACGGCGGCCGACGTGCACCGCGAGGGGATCACCTCCGTGAGCGCCGCCGACGTCGCCGCCGCCGCTGATGCCGGTTGCGTGGTGAAGCTGCTGGCCATCTGCGAGCTGACCATGACCCCCGCCGGAGAAGGAGTCTCGGTGCGCGTACATCCTGCGATGATCCCTCGCGACCATCCGCTGGGTGGTGTGCGCGGTGCTTACAATGCCGTCTTCGTCGAGGCCGAGGCGGCGGGGTCGCTGATGTTCTACGGCGCCGGTGCCGGTGGGCAGCCCACGGCCAGCGCGGTGCTCGGAGACGTCGTGGCGGTGGCCCGGCACCGGGTGGTCGGCGGACGCGGGCCGGGGGAGTCGACCTACGCGGACCTGCCCGTCCTGCCGATGGGGGACGTCACCACCCGCTACCACGTGCGTCTCGACGTCGCTGACCGCCCTGGCGTGCTCGCCCAGGTGGCCCAGGTGTTCGCCGCGCACGGGGTGTCGATCGAGACGGTGCGACAGACTCTGCTGGTGGACCCGGACCCGGACCCGGACCCGGACCTGGACGTCGCGGGTCGCTGCGAGACGACGGCGGGCCGGCGGGCCGCGCTGGTCGTGGTCACCCACTCGGCGCCGGACGCGGCGCTGGCAGGCACCGTCGAGGCGCTGGCCGCACTGGACATCGTGGACGCCGTCGCCTCGGTGCTGCGGGTCGAGGGCTCCTGATGGCGCACGTGTGGCGTGGCGTGATCGAGGAGTTCCGGGACCGGCTGCCCTTTGGGGACGGCACGGCGGCAGTCACCCTCGGCGAGGGCGGGACGCCGCTGGTGCCGGCCCGGCACCTGTCCGCACTGACCGGCTGCGAGGTCTGGGTCAAGGTCGAGGGGTGCAACCCGACAGGGTCGTTCAAGGACCGGGGTATGACAGCAGCCATCACGCGCGCGGTCGAGCTCGGGTCCAAGGCGGTCGTGTGCGCGTCCACGGGCAACACCAGCGCCTCGGCCGCCGCGTACGCCACCGCCGCCGGGATGACCTGCGCCGTCCTGGTGCCCGAGGGCAAGATCTCCCTGGGCAAGCTCAGCCAGGCCATCGCGCACGGAGCCAAGATCCTGCAGGTGGACGGGAACTTCGACGACTGCCTGACCATCGCGCGCAAGCTCGCGGAGGCGTACCCGGTCGAGCTCGTCAACTCGGTGAACCCGTACCGCATCGAGGGCCAGAAGACGGCGGCGTTCGAGGTGGTCGACGCCCTCGGCGACGCCCCGGACATCCACTGCCTGCCTGTCGGCAACGCGGGCAACATCACCGCCTACTGGAAGGGCTACCGGGAGTACACCGGCGACGCTGCGGTGCCGGGACCGGCGACAAGGACCCCCGCGATGTGGGGCTTCCAGGCTGCAGGGGCCGCGCCCATCGTCGCCGGCCACCCCATCGACCACCCCGACACGATCGCCACCGCGATCCGGATCGGGAACCCGGCCTCGTGGGAGCAGGCGGTCGCCGCCCGCGACGACTCGGGCGGTGTGATCGAGGCCGTCACCGACACCGAGATCCTCGCGGCGCACCGGTTGCTGTCCAGCCGGGACGGGGTGTTCGTCGAGCCCGCCTCTGCGGCAGGGGTGGCCGGGCTGCTGAAGCGGCACGCGTCCGGCGCGCTGGAGCCCGGGCGGCGTGTCGTGATCACCGTGACGGGCCACGGCCTCAAGGACCCCCAGTGGGCGATGCAGAACCCGGACGGCAGTCCCGTTGTGGCGCAACGTGTCTGCGTCGACGTCATGAGCGTCGCCGACGCCCTGGGGCTCTAGGTGCGGCCTGCCGGCACACCGCACGCCCGGCTTCGCCTCCATCCGGTCGTCAGGGTGCGCGTGCCGGGATCGAGCGCCAACCTCGGGCCGGGGTACGACTGCATCGGGCTCGCTCTCGGCTTCTACGACGAGGTCGTGGTGGAGCTCGCACCTGCGGGCGTCGAGGTCCAGGTCGAGGGCGAGGGCGCTGACTCGATCGACGGGGGGGAGTCGAACTTGGTGGTCCGCTCCGTCCGTACCGCCCTGGACCGGGTAGGAGCACCTCAGCCCGGCCTGCGGCTGCGGTGCCGCAACGGAGTGCCGCACGGGCGTGGCATCGGTTCGTCCGCCGCTGCAGTGGTGGCCGGGGTCGTGGCAGCGCGAGGGTTGCTCGAGCAGCCCGAGCTGCTCGACGACGTGACGGCGCTGGAGATCGCCAGCGACCTGGAGGGGCACCCGGACAACGCCGGGGCCAGCCTGCTCGGCGGGATCACGGTGGGCTGGGCCGGCCAAGGCGGGGCGCGCGCGGTACGCATCGAACCGCACCCCGGTCTCGAGGCTGTGGTGTGCATCCCCGCCGACGGGCTGTCCACGGCCCGCGCCCGTGCCATGCTGCCGGCGACGGTCCCGCATGCCGACGCGGCCTTCACCGCCGGGCGTGCTGCACTGCTGGTCGAGGCCCTCAGCCGCCGTCCCGAGCTGTTGCTGCCCGCCACGCAGGAACGCCTGCACCAGGCCTACCGGTCGCCGGCGATGCCGGAGACCGCGACCGCCGTGGAGGTGCTGCGATCGGCCGGGCTCGCTGCGGTCGTGTCGGGAGCGGGGCCGAGCGTGCTGGTGCTGGGCACGTCCGGCGAGGGTCTGCTGAGCCAGGTCGAGCGGGCCGCGGGGCGCGGGTGGCGTGTCGTGGCACCAGGTCTGGATCTGGAAGGCGCCGTGGTGACCGCGACCTGACGACGCGCCCGGAACAGGCAGCTGGCGTGCATCACTCACTGCCGGCAGTCTGGTGTTATGCTCGGCACGCCGACGCACCGGCTCTCGTCTTCTGAACGGGAGACCACAGGTGGCGGCACCCGTCACGTGATTCCGGGCGGGCTCGGTGCCATCCTGCGACACACACCACAGGATGCCGCATCGCTGCTCTCCCGACGTGGCACCCACTTTCGCCAGCACATCTAGCTGGACACCCGGCTGCACTGATCAGCCGCTGACGAGGGGGAAGGATCCTTCGTGACCGATACCACCACCACTTCTGCACCAGCCTCTGCCGCACTCGCCTCTGGCGCTGACGGCCCGGGCAAGGGGGCCCTGACGGGTCTGAGGCTGCCGCAGCTCCAGGCGCTTGCTTCGGAGCTCGGTGTCAAGGGCACCTCGAAGATGCGCAAGGGCGACCTCCTCGAGGCGATCCGTGCCCATCAGGGGCCAGCCTCCTCCGCTCCGGCTCAGCAGCGGCAGGCGCGAACGGCTCCGAAGACGGACACCGCCGCTCCCGCTGAGCCGCCACAGGTCGTCGAGCCTGCGCCGGTCGTCGCCGCGCCGATCGTCGACCCCGCGCAGGTCGTCGAGCCGGCACCGGTCGTCGACACGCCCCAGCAGAGCATCGAGAAGGCGCCCGACGCGCAGTCGCGCCACGATGCGCAACCGGCCCGTGAGCGGGGCGAGCGTGACGGCGCCGAGCGCCAGCAGGGCCGCGAGCGTCAGAACGGTGGGCGTCAGCAGGGCGAGCGTCAGCAGGGCCGCGAGGGTCAGGGCCAGCAGGGCGAGCGCCAGCAGGGCGATCGCCCGCGGCAGAACGATCGCCAGCAGAGCACCCAGGGCGGCCAGCGTCAGAACCAGAACCAGAACCAGAACCAGAACCAGAACCAGAACCAGAACCAGAACCAGAACCAGAACCAGAACAACGGTCCGCGCGACGACGAGGACGAGGACGGTCCTGGAGGCCGCCGCCGTCGCAACCGTTTCCGTGACCGCAAGCGTCGTGGTCCGCGCAACGACCCGATGGGTGGCATGTCGGACGAGCCGGAGGTCACCGACGACGACGTCCTGATCCCCGTCGCGGGCATCCTCGACATCCTCGACAGCTACGGGTTCATCAGGACCTCGGGCTACCTGCCCGGCCCCGGGGACGTCTACGTCTCCCTCGGCCAGGTGAAGAAGAACGGTATGCGCAAGGGCGACGCCGTCGTGGGCGCCATCCGGCAGCCGAACGAGAACGACCAGAGCAGCCAGCGGACGAAGTTCAACGCGCTGGTCCGGCTGGACTCGATCAACGGCCAGACGCCCGAGCAGGCACGCGCCAGGCCGGAGTTCAACAAGTTGACCCCGCTCTACCCGCAGGAGCGGCTGCACCTGGAGACCGAGCCCGGCATCTACACCACCCGGATCATCGACCTGGTCGCTCCCATCGGCAAGGGGCAGCGGGGCCTGATCGTCTCCCCGCCCAAGGCAGGCAAGACGCTGGTGCTGCAGGCGATCGCCAACGCGATCACGACCAACAACCCCGAGACCCACCTCATGGTCGTGCTCGTCGACGAGCGCCCTGAGGAGGTCACCGACATGCAGCGGACCATCAAGGGCGAGGTCATCGCCTCGACGTTCGACCGTCCCGCCGATGACCACACCACGGTTGCGGAGCTGGCCATCGAGCGGGCCAAGCGCCTGGTCGAGATGGGTCACGACGTGGTGGTGCTGCTCGACTCGATCACCAGGTTGGGCCGGGCCTACAACATCGCAGCCCCCGCGTCCGGCCGCATCCTGTCCGGTGGCGTGGACTCCTCGGCGCTGTATCCCCCGAAGCGGTTCTTCGGTGCCGCCCGCAACGTCGAGCACGGTGGCTCGCTGACCATCCTGGCCACGGCGCTGGTCGAGACCGGCTCCAAGGCCGACGAGGTCATCTTCGAGGAGTTCAAGGGCACCGGGAACATGGAGCTGCGGCTCTCCCGCTCGCTCGCGGACAAGCGCGTCTTCCCCGCGGTGGACGTCAACCCCTCCGGCACCCGGCGCGAGGAGATCCTGCTCGGTCGCGAGGAGCTGGCTGTGATGTGGAAGCTGCGCCGCGTGCTCACCGCTCTGGACTCCCAGCAGGCCCTCGAGCTGTTGCTGAGCAAGCTGCGCGACACCAAGAGCAACGCCGAGTTCCTCATGCAGGTGCAGAAGACGACGACGCCCCTGCACGGCAAGGGCGACGACTGACCTGCCGTTGCGGAATACCGACAGGTGATTTCGTGCTCAGGCAGGTGCCTGGCACACTGGCAGACCGGCTCCGGTTCACGTGCCACCCAGCAGGGGTGTGCACGACCCGGCGGCCACGGACAAGGAGCCCCTCGTGAAGCGTGACATCCACCCTGACTACGTCGAGACGAACGTGACCTGCACCTGCGGCAACACGTTCAGCACCCGCAGCACCTCTACCTCCGGCCGCATGGCCGCCGACGTGTGCAGCGCGTGCCACCCCTTTTACACCGGCAAGCAGAAGCTGCTCGACACCGGTGGACGCGTGGCGCGCTTCCAGGCCCGGTACGGCAAGAAGGCCGAGGCCAAGCCGGCCGAGACCGCCGAGGCAGCCGAGAGCAAGTAGCACCTCCACGGCGCCGGTCCACCCTCCCGGTGGACCGGCGCCGTCGTCGTCGCGCCCACAGGGCACTTTTCCCCGAGACTGCCGCTGACGGGACGCTGGCGCCGCGCTTTCCCCCGAAAGTGCCGCTGACGGGACGCTGGCGCCGCGCTTTCCCCCGAAAGTGCCGCTGAGAAGGAGGGAGCTGCCGTGTTCGACGCCGTGGAGCCGATGCTGGCCGAGCACGCACAGCTCCAGGAGAAGCTTGCCGACCCCGCCGTGCACGCGGACCAGGCTGCCGCCCGTGCCTTCGGCCGTCGCTACGCCGAGCTGGACCGGGTGGCCAGTGCCCACACCGCATGGCGGACGGCACAGGACGACGTGGACGCCGCAGCAGAGCTGGCCGAGCAGGACGCCGCGTTCGCGCAGGAGCTGCCTGTCCTGCAGGCGGTCCGCGACGAGACCGTCGAGCGGCTGCGAACGCTGCTGGTCCCGCGGGACCCCGACGACGGCAGGGACGTCATCCTGGAGGTCAAAGCAGGCGAAGGTGGGGAGGAGTCGGCACTCTTCGCCGGGGACCTGCTGCGGATGTACCTGCGCTACGCCGAGCGGCGCGGGTGGTCCACCGAGGTGCTCAGCGCCAACGAGTCCGACCTCGGGGGATTTAAGGACGTGGCGGTGGCCGTCAAGGCCAGGGGGGTCACGGCACCCGAGGACGGTGCCTGGGCCCGGCTGAAGTACGAGGGTGGCGTGCACCGGGTGCAGCGAGTGCCCGTCACCGAGTCGGCCGGTCGCATCCACACCTCCGCGGCGGGCGTGCTGGTGCTGCCCGAGGCCGAAGAGGTCGAGGTGGTCATCGACCCCAGCGACCTGCGGATCGACGTGTTCCGTTCGTCCGGGCCTGGCGGGCAGAGCGTCAACACCACCGACTCGGCTGTGCGCATCACGCACGGGCCGTCCGGGATCGTGGTGTCCTGCCAGAACGAGAAGTCGCAGTTGCAGAACAAGGAGCAGGCGATGCGGATCATGCGTGCCCGTCTGCACGCGGCCGCGCAGGAGCAGGCCGATGCTGTGGCCTCCGCAGCGCGCCGCTCGCAGGTACGCACCGTCGACCGGTCGATGCGCATCCGCACGTACAACTACCCCGAGAACCGGATCAGCGACCACCGCACCGGGTACAAGTCCTACAACCTGGACATGGTGCTGGACGGTGACCTGGACCCGGTCGTCCAGTCGGCGGTCGACGCCGACGACGCCGCACGGTTGGCTACGGCGGGCGAGCCGGTGCAGGGGTGAGCGCCGGGCAGCGGCTAGAGCCTGCGCTGCAGGCGGCTGCCGGTCGACTGACCCGGGCCGGGGTGCCGAGCCCGCGCGCGGATGCGGAGCTGCTGGCAGCCCACCTGCTGGGGATGGGGCGCGGCGAGCTCGTCGCTGCGGCCATCCGTGGTGCGTGCGCCCCGGAGGGGCTGGACGAGCTGATCGACGAGCGGTGCCGTCGCGTCCCGCTGCAGCACCTCACCGGCACGGTGTGCTTCCGGGGGATCGACCTCGAGGTCGGGCCGGGGGTGTTCATCCCGCGACCAGAGACCGAGGACGTGGCCGGCGCCGCGATCGCGGCGGCGAACCTGGTGATGGCCGACCGGCCCGAAGGCCCGACCGCCCTGGTGGTGGACCTGTGCGCGGGGTCGGGAGCCATCGCTGCCGCGGTGGCCCGGGAGGTCCCCGGCAGCCGCGTGCACGCGGTCGAGGTGAACGCAGGCGCGCACGCGTGGGCCCAGCGCAACCTCGCAGGCACCAGCGTGAGCCTGCACCTCGGCGACGCCACCGTCGCGCTGCCCGACCTGGTCGGACTGGAGGGGACCGTCGACGTCGTGGTCACCAACCCCCCGTACATCCCGGACGGGATGGTCCCGGTCGATCCGGAGGTCTCCGACCACGACCCGCCGGTCGCGCTGTACGGGCGCAGCGCTGACGGGCTGGCCGTGCCGTTGGCGGTGGCGTCGCGGGCGCGCGTCCTGCTGCGGCCGGGCGGCAGGCTGGTCATGGAGCACGCGGAGGGTCAGCAGCCGACCGTCATCAGGGCGCTGCAGCGCTCGCGCTGGGCGCAGGTGCAGGGACATCGTGACCTGGCGGGCCGCAACCGCTACGTCGTGGCCGTGCGCGTCGATGCTACAGCTGACGTCGAGGCCACCGACGTCGATGCCACACTGACGCGGTGAGCCTCACCTACGACTGCCGCGACGACGAGCAGCGCGCGCAGGGCCTGGGAATGGCCGCTGCCGCGATCGGCCGGGGCGAGCTGGTCGTGCTGCCCACCGACACCGTGTACGGCCTGGCTGCTGACGCCTTCGACCCCGGCGCGGTCGCGGCGCTGCTCGCGGCCAAGGGCCGGGGACGCCAGGCGCCGCCCCCGGTGCTGGTGGCTTCCGCCGACGTGCTGACAGCCTTGTGCACCGATGTCGGGGCCGAGGTGATGGCGCTGACGGAGGCGTTCTGGCCGGGCGGCCTCACCCTCATCTGCTGGGCGCAGCCATCGCTGTCCTGGGACCTGGGGGACACGGGGGGGACCGTGGCGGTGCGCGTGCCCGCCCATCCGGTCGCGGCGTCGCTGCTCCAGGCGACGGGGCCGCTGGCCGTCTCCAGCGCGAACGTGAGCGGCCAGCCGCCAGGGGCCACGGCAGCGGGCGCGCAGGATCAGCTGGGGGCAGACGTGGCGGTGTACCTGGAGGACGGCGAGGTGGTCGGGGCGACGGCCTCGACCATGGTCGACGCCACCGGGAGCACCCTGGTCATGGTCCGTGCCGGGGCGGTGGGGCTCGAGGAGCTGCGCGAGGTGGTTCCTGACCTGGTGGACGGCACCGCTGGGCCCGGCACCGCACCGGCGGACGCGGAAGATCGCCCGGAGGTCACCGAGATCCCGGGTCCGGAGCGCTGAGCGCCACTCCATGGCCGCCTATCTCCTGGTGATCCTCGTCGCAGCAGGGGTCACCTACCTGGCCACCCCCCTTGCCCGGCGCTTCGCCGAGCGCACGGGCGCGATGACCCCGTTGCGCGAGCGTGACGTGCACGCGGTGCCCACACCTCGCCTGGGTGGTCTGGCCATGTTCGCCGGGCTGGCCGCGAGCTTCGTGGTGGCTGGGTCCATCCCCTTCTTCCAACCGGTCTTCGACTCCGCGCAGGCGCCGTGGGGCATCCTGGCGGCGGCGGGCCTGGTGACCCTGCTCGGTGCGGTCGACGACATCTGGGAGCTGGACTCGATCACCAAGCTGGCCGGTCAGGTGCTGGCGGCCGGGCTGCTGTCCTGGCAGGGCGTGCAGCTGGTGACGCTGCCGCTGGGCGGGGTCACGGTCGGGTCAGGTGCGCTGTTCCTCGTCCTGACCGTCGTCGCGGTGGTGGTCACCATGAACGCCGTCAACTTCATCGACGGCCTGGACGGGCTGGCAGCCGGGGTGATGGTGGTCGCCGGGGGCGCGTTCTTCATCTACACCTACATGCTGACCCGGCTGACGAGCCAGCTCGACTACTCCAGCCTGGCTGCGGTGGTCGCAGCCGCGCTGGTGGGCTGCTGCCTGGGCTTCCTGCCGCACAACGTCCATCCCGCCAGGATCTTCATGGGCGACTCGGGGTCCATGCAGCTGGGGCTGCTGCTGGCGGCCTCGGCCATCGCGGTCACGGGGCAGATCGATCCCGCGGTCGTCTCCGACAACCAGCTCGTGCCGGCCTTCTTCCCGGTGCTGCTGCCCGCGGCGGTGCTGCTGGTGCCCGTGCTGGACCTGCTGCTGGCGGTGGTCCGGCGGCTGAGCCGAGGGCAGTCACCCTTCTCCGCCGACCGGTTGCACCTGCACCACAGGCTCCTGGACCTGGGGCACTCGCACACCAACGCCGTCCTCATCATGTGCCTGTGGACGGCCGTGCTCTCCTTCGGGGCCGTCGCCACGGCCTTCCTCCCGCTGGCCATCCTGGTGCCGTGCTGGCTGGCGAGCGTCCTGGGAAGCGTGGTGCTGACGATGGGCCCGCTCAGAGGCCGTCGTCCGACCCGCTTGTGATAGCATTCACAAGCGTTCCACCCACCCGAGATGACTTCCAGGCGACCCGCTGACAGGCGGCGCCAGCCAGCAGGAAGGCCACCCCCGTGAGCACCGCAGCCCAGCCCGACGACCCTTACGCGGCGATGCTGCGCGGGCCGTTGGTACCCACCCTCGTGGTGGGCGCTGTGGCAGCCGGTGCGGCCTACCTGCTGCAAGGGACCGCCGGGTTGCTCGGCGCGCTGCTCGCCGCCGTCGTGGTGATCCTGTTCTTCTCAGCGAGCCTGCTGATCATGAGCCGAACCGCCCGCACCGCCCCCCAGAACGTCATGGCCATCGCGCTGGTCATGTACATCACCAAGGTCGGGCTGCTGGGGCTGCTGCTCGTACTGCTCATGGATGCCGCGTGGCTGTCCGGGGACGCGTTCGCCCTGACGGCACTGGCGTGCGCGGCCGTGTGGCTCCCGCTCGAGATCGTGGCGTACTCCCGGGCCAGGACCCTGATCTACGACGAGCCCGGGGGTGCGACGTGAATGACCAGCCCGCACGCCGGTTCTCACTGTCCAGCCCCTTCATCCCTCAGGGGCCGCTTCCGGAGTCCGTTGCCTGGGGTGCGGTCAACACCTTGATCAGCGGCCTGATCGGCTTCGGCCTGCCCGGATGGTTGCTCGATCGCTGGCTGGGAACGGAGTGGATCGTGCTCGTCGGACTGCTCGTCGGGATGGCCGTGGCAATGACGGTCATCTGGTTCCGGTACGGTACCGACCGTTCGCAGACCGAACAGCCTGCGCCGCCCGCAACGAGGGGTGCTACCCCGGCCAGCACGGACCCTGCCGGCACCGCCCCCCGCCCGAACCTGCACACGGAGGACACCCTGTGAGCGTCATCGTGCTCGCCGCCGAGGAGGGCGGAGGTTTTGTCGCCCCGGGCGCCAAGGACTTCTGGCAGCCCCTCGTCGGTGATGGCGCCTTCGCCCTGACTCGCCCGATGGTGGTGATGGTGCTGCTGACCGCGCTGGTGGCTGTGGTGGCTCTGATGGCCACCCGTCGCCTGAGCATCGTCCCGGGCAAGGGGCAGATGGCCTTCGAGTCGACGTACGGGTTGGTGCGCAACTCGATTGCGCGCGACATGATCGGCGAGAAGGAGTTCAAGCCCTACCTTCCGCTGCTGTTCAGCGCGTTCCTCATCATCCTGGTGAACAACCTGGCCGGGATCGTGCCGTTCATCCAGTTCCCCACCATGTCCCGCATCGGGTTCCCGGTCGCGCTCGCCCTCTTCGTCTACGTGCTGTACCTGGCGATCGGCATAAGACGGCGTGGCTTCTTCGGCTACATCAAGAGCCTGGTCCCCCCCGGCCTGCCGACGGTCGTGATCCCTCTCATGTTCTTCCTGGAGCTGGTGACCTACCTGTTCACCCGGCCCGTCACGCTCGCGCTGCGGCTCTTTGGCAACATGTTCGCCGGCCACCTCCTGCTGCTGCTGATGGTGCTGGGCGGGGAGTACATGCTCGAGCACGGAGGGCCGGTCCTGCAGGTGCTCTCCATCGGCCCGTTCCTGATGTTCTTCATCCTGACGGTCTTTGAGATCCTCATCGAGTTCCTGCAGGCCTACATCTTCACCCTGCTCGCGGCGTTCTACATCGCCGACAGCCTGTCCGACCACCACTGACCACCCGGCGGCTGCCTGGCCGCTCGGGGAGCACGACCCACCCGGGGGAGCGCCCGCTCTCCGGAACGAAAGGAATGACAGACCATGGAAGGCAACATCGCCATCCTCGGCTACGGCCTGTCGGCCATCGGCCCCGGTATCGGAATCGGCCTGATCTTCGCCGCCTACATCAACGGGGTCGCACGCCAGCCCGAGGCCAGGGGCATCCTGCAGCCGCTGGCGATCCTCGGCTTCGCACTCGCCGAGGCACTGGCGATCTTCGGTCTCGTGCTCGCCTTCCTCTTCCGCTGATCCAGAATAACTGAGCTCGAGGAGCCACCGTGCAGCATGCAGCCACCGCGCTCGTCGCGGCCGAGGTAGAGGGCGAGTCCTTCTGGGAGAACGCCTACCCGATCATCCCTCACCCCGGTGAGCTGCTCGTCGGCACCATCGCCTTTGCCATCCTGCTGGTCATCTTCTTCAAGAAGGTCGTACCGGCGCTCGAGAAGGTGCATGCCGAGCGGGTCGCCGCCATCGAGGGCGGGATGCAGCAGGCCGAGAAGGCGCAGGCCGAGGCAGAGGCGGCGCTGGCCGAGTACCGGGCGCAGCTGGCCGAGGCGCGGACCGAGGCCAACAAGATCCGTGAGGACGCACGTGCGGACGCCGCTGCCATCGCGGCCGAGGTGCGCGACAAGGCGCAGGGCGAGTCCACGAGGATCGTCGAGAGCGCCCACCGCCAGATCGAGGCTGAGCGCCAGCAGGCGGTCGTCTCGCTGCGCAGCGACGTCGGGCGCCTGGCCACCGATCTGGCCGGCCGGATCGTCGGGGAGTCCCTCGAGGACTCCGCGCGCCAGTCCCGCGTGGTCGACCGGTTCCTCGCCGAGCTGGAGGCCGCTGACCCGCAGCAGGTGCGGGCAGCAGCGGCTCCGGCAGGGGGTGCCCACCTCACGGCGGCACCGGGCAGCGAGGACCGGTCCTGATGCGTGGCGCCAGTGCCGGTTCCCTCGCCGCGGCGACGGAACGGATCCAGCCGCTGCTGAGCCACCCGCTGTCCGGGGCCGTCGGCGAGGAGCTGTTTGCCGTGGCCCGGCTGCTGGACGGCTCTGCGGCGCTACGACGGGCACTGACCGACCCGAACGCCGAGGCGAAGTCCAAGGCGGGCCTGTCGAACAGCCTGCTGGCGGGCAAGGTCTCGGGCACGACGGTCGACCTGCTCGGGGGGATGGTCCGCTCCCGGTGGTCCGGTGCCCGCGAGCTGGCCGACGCCTGCGAGGTGCTGGGGGTGCAGGCGGTCCTCGGCGCGGCCGAGCAGGACGGTGCGTTGGAGAACCTGGAGGACGAGCTCTTCCGGTTCGGCCGGATCGTCGCCGGGGACCCGCAGCTGCGAGCCGCCCTGACGAACCGGTCGGCACCCGCGCAGGCCAAGTCCGAGCTGGTGCAGACGCTGCTGGAGGGCAAGGCGAGCGCGCAGACGCTCGCGCTGGCCCGTCAGGCCGCGGCCTACCCGCGGGGGCGGCGCCTGGAGCAGGTGCTCGAGGACATGGGCCGGGCCGTCGCTGAACGGCGCGACCGGGCCGTGGCCACGGTCACCACCGCGATCCCGTTGACGCAGGAGCAGCGCAGCCGGCTGGCTGCTGCCCTGCAGCGGGTGTACGGACGCACGATGCACCTGGACGTCGACCTCGACCCGTCGATCGTCGGCGGGCTGCGCATCCAGGTGGCCGACGAGGTCATCGACGCCAGCGTCGTCTCGCGCCTGGCGACCGCAGGCCGGCTGCTGACGGGCCAGTAGCAGCACCACCGCACGACCCACGAGCTGACACCGGCACCAACCCAGAACCAGGGAGAGCAAGCAGATGGCGGAGCTGACGATCCGACCCGAGGAGATCCGCGCAGCACTGGACTCCTTCGTCCAGTCCTACGAGCCCAGCGCGGCCTCGCGCGAGGAGGTCGGACGGGTCACCGAGGCCGGCGACGGCATCGCCCGCGTCGAGGGCCTGCCCAGCGTGATGGCCAACGAGCTGCTCACCTTCGAGGACGGCACCCTCGGCCTGGCCCTGAACCTGGACGTGCGCGAGATCGGCGTCGTGGTGCTGGGCGAGTTCTCGGGCATCGAGGAGGGCCAGGAGGTCAAGCGGACCGGAGAGGTGCTGTCCGTCCCCGTCGGGGAGGGCTTCCTCGGCCGGGTGGTCAACCCGCTAGGTGCGCCGATCGACGGGATGGGCGACATCGAGTCGAGCCAGACCCGTGCCCTGGAGCTGCAGGCCGCTGGTGTGATGGACCGCAAGTCCGTGCACGAGCCGCTGCAGACCGGCATCAAGGCCATCGACTCGATGACCCCGATCGGCCGTGGCCAGCGCCAGCTGATCATCGGCGACCGGCAGACCGGCAAGACCGCTGTGGCGATCGACACGATCATCAACCAGAAGGAGTTCTGGGCCACCGGCGACCCGGTCAAGCAGGTCCGGTGCATCTACGTCGCCATCGGCCAGAAGGGCTCCACCATCGCCGCCGTGCGAGGTGCCCTCGAAGAGGCCGGCGCGATGGAGTACACGACCATCGTCGCCGCCCCCGCCTCCGACGCCGCCGGGTTCAAGTACCTGGCGCCCTACACCGGCTCGGCCATCGGCCAGCACTGGATGTACGAGGGCAAGCACGTGCTGATCATCTTCGACGACCTGTCCAAGCAGGCAGAGGCTTACCGCGCTGTCTCGCTGCTGCTACGCCGCCCGCCGGGCCGCGAGGCCTACCCCGGCGACGTGTTCTACCTGCACTCCCGCCTGCTCGAGCGCTGCGCCAAGCTCTCCGACGCCCTGGGCGCCGGCTCGATGACCGGTCTGCCGCTGATCGAGACCAAGGCCAACGACGTGTCGGCGTACATCCCGACCAACGTCATCTCGATCACCGACGGTCAGATCTTCCTCGAGTCCGACCTGTTCAACGCCAACCAGCGTCCGGCGGTCAACGTCGGCGTCTCGGTCTCCCGGGTGGGTGGCGCGGCGCAGACCAAGGCGATGAAGTCGGTCGCCGGTTCGCTGCGCGTCGACCTGGCCCAGTTCCGGGCGCTGGAGGCCTTTGCGCTGTTCGCCTCCGACCTGGACGCGGCCTCGCGCCAGCAGCTCTCCCGCGGCCAACGGCTGATGGAGCTGCTCAAGCAGCCGCAGTACACCCCGTTCCCGGTCGAGGAGCAGGTGGTCTCGATCTGGCTGGGTACCACCGGGAAGCTCGACGACGTGCCGGTGCAGGACATCCGCAGGTTCGAGAGCGAGTACCTCTCGCACCTGCGCCGCGACGGCAAGCTGCTCGCGGGCATCAAGGAGACGGGCAAGTTCGAGGACTCCACCGGCGAGGCGCTGGAGAAGGACGTCACGGACTTCAAGCAAGGGTTCCTGGGGCAGGGCATCGACGGCAAGGCCGGTCCCGGCTCCGAGGAGTCCAAGGCGCTGGACGAGGGCGAGCTCGACCAGGAGCAGATCGTCATCCAGAAGCGCGGCTGACGAACTGTCCCCGACGAGAACTGAGAGGAGGCGAGCATGGGAGCGCAGCAGCGGGTCTACCGCAACCGGATCAAGTCGACCACGGCACTGAGGAAGATCTTCAGCGCCCAGGAGCTGATCGCCACGTCCCGCATCGCCAAGGCACGCCAGGCGGTGTCGGCATCGACCCCCTACGCCCGTGCCATCACGCGGGCGGTGTCCGCGGTGGCCAACAACAGCAACGTCGAGCACCCCTTGACCACCGAGAAGGAGCAGGTGAAGCGGGCTGCTGTCCTGCTCATCACCTCCGACCGGGGCATGGCCGGCGCGTACTCGGTGAACGTCCTGCGCGAGGGCGAGCAGCTCACCGAGCTGCTCCACCAGCGCAGCGTCGAGCCGGTGCCGTTCCTGTCCGGCCGCAAGGCGGCGGCCTTCTACAAGTTCCGCCGCCGCGCGGTGGAGCAGGAGTGGTCGGGCACCTCCGACGCGCCGACCTTCGACTACGCCCGCGAGATCGGCAAGACGCTGGTCAAGGCGTTCATGGCGGGGTCGGAGAACGGCGGCGTAGACGAGATCCACGTGGTCTACACCCGTTTCGTCTCGATGGTCACCCAGGAGCCGACGGTGCTGCGGCTGCTCCCGCTGGAGGTCGTCGAGGGCGTTGAGACCCCGTCCGCGGAGGACCTGCTCCCGCTGTACGAGTTCGAGCCCGACGCCTCGCAGGTGCTTGACACCCTGCTGCCGCGCTACATCGACAGCCGCATCTACAACTGCATGCTGCAGGCGGCGGCCAGCGAGCACGCCGCCCGTCAACGCGCCATGAAGTCCGCGTCCGACAACGCGCAGGACCTCATCCGCACCTACACCCGGCTGGCCAACCAGGCCCGCCAGGCAGAGATCACCCAGGAGATCAGCGAGATCGTCGGCGGGTCCGACGCGCTGGCATCCGCCGGAGCCGAGAACTGAGAGTGAGTAGCCATGACCGCCACTGCCACTGATACCGCAGCCACCGCGAGCGCTGCCGGTGACGGCCGGATCGCCCGGGTGATCGGCCCCGTCGTTGACATCGAGTTCCCCGCGGGCGCGATGCCCGAGATGTACAACGCCCTGGAGATCGACTACGAGCTGAGCGGGGAGTCCAAGACCCTGACGCTGGAGGTCGCCCTGCACATCGGCGACAACATGGTCCGGGCCATCGCCATGAAGCCGACCGACGGCCTGGTGCGCGGCATGGCCGTGCGCAACACCGGCGAGGGCATCTCCGTGCCCGTCGGTGAGGTCACCCAGGGCCGGGTCTGGAACGCGACCGGTGACTGCCTGAACCTCGCTGAGGGCGAGACGCTCGAGATCACCGAGCGCTGGCCCATCCACCGCAAGTCCCCTGCCTTCGACCAGCTCGAGTCCAAGACCGAGATGTTCCAGACCGGCATCAAGGTCATCGACCTGCTCACCCCGTACGTGCAGGGCGGCAAGATCGGCCTGTTCGGTGGTGCCGGCGTCGGCAAGACCGTGCTGATCCAGGAGATGATCGCCCGGGTCGCCAAGGACCACGGCGGCGTGTCGGTCTTCGCCGGCGTCGGGGAGCGCACCCGCGAGGGCAACGACCTCATCGCAGAGATGGAGGAGGCAGGCGTCCTGCCGCAGACCGCTCTGGTCTTCGGCCAGATGGACGAGCCGCCGGGCACGCGCCTGCGGGTGGCGCTGTCCGCGCTGACCATGGCCGAGTACTTCCGTGACGTGGCCAAGCAGGACGTGCTGCTGTTCATCGACAACATCTTCCGGTTCACCCAGGCCGGTTCGGAGGTGTCCACGCTGCTCGGCCGGATGCCGTCGGCCGTGGGCTACCAGCCCACCCTGGCCGACGAGATGGGCGTGCTGCAGGAGCGGATCACCTCCACCCGCGGTCACTCGATCACCTCGATGCAGGCGATCTACGTGCCGGCCGACGACTACACCGACCCGGCACCGGCCACCACGTTCGCGCACCTGGACGCGACCACCGAGCTGTCCCGCGACATCGCCTCGTTGGGCATCTACCCCGCGGTGGACCCGCTCACGTCCACCTCGCGCATCCTAGACCCCCGCTACATCTCGCAGGAGCACTACAACACGGCCCGGCGGGTCAAGCAGCTGCTGCAGCGCAACAAGGAGCTCCAGGACATCATCGCGATCCTCGGCATCGACGAGCTCTCCGAGGAGGACAAGATCCTGGTGAACAGGGCCCGCCGCATCCAGCGGTTCCTGTCCCAGAACACCTACGTCGCCAAGCAGTTCACCGGCATCGAGGGTTCCACCGTGTCGATCGACGAGACCGTCGACGCCTTCACCAGGATCGCTGATGGCGAGTTCGACCACGTCGCCGAGCAGGCCTTCTTCATGTGCGGCGGCCTCGAGGACGTGGAGCGGAACTGGGCCCGGATCCAGAAGGACACCGGTTCCTGACCAGGTCCTGACCACGACGATGCCCCGGCCGCACTCGCGGACCGGGGCGTCGTCACGTCGGAGCGAGCACGTCGGCGCACGTAGGGTGCGGGTATGCCGGAGACGCCACAGCAGTTCTACGACAGGGTCAGTGCCGCCATCGCCGCGGACGGCTACCGCGAGAGCGACCTCGCGCAGTGGAAGAGCTGGCCCTTCGTCGGTGACCTCACGGTCCGCCCGCTGGACCCTCCGGAACCCATCGAGCCGCCGCGCCACGGAACTGCAGGCGTGGACTGCCATGTCTGCGTCCCCGACAGCCCGCTGACCGTCTGGCGGGACAACCTGCTGATGCTCGGGCTGCCGCTCGAGCCCTCGTCACTGCCCTTCACCGCGTTCCTGATGTCGCGCCGGCACGCCGACCTCGCGGATCTCACTGACGCGGAGGGTGCCCGGATGGGCACCGTGATGGTCCACCTCGAACGTGCCGTCTGCGCGGTGCTCGACGTCCCCCGCGTCCAGGTCCTGCGCTGGGGCGACGGAAGCGAGCACCTGCACTGGTGGGTGATGGCCCGGCCGACCGGGATGCTCCAGCTGCGCGGGACCTTCCTCTCGCACTGGGACGACCTGCTGCCACCGGCACCGCGCGAGCAGCTGCGCTCCGACGCCGAGCTGGTCGCCGTCGACCTGGCCGCGAGGGTCGGGGGCGAGGTCGTGAAGGCCCCTGGGGGCCGGTAGAGTTCAACCATCCGCACACCCGTCAGGACCGGAAGGCAGGCACGTGGCCACGCTGAATGTTGAGCTCGTCTCGGCTGACCGGACCATCTGGTCCGGCGAGGCCTCGGCCGTCATGGCGCGCACCACCGAGGGCGAGCTGGGCGTCATGCCAGGGCACACCCCGCTGCTGGGCGTGCTGGCACCGGGTGAGGTGCGTGTGACCGGCGCCGACGGCGAGGTGATCCACGCCCAGGTGGATGGCGGGTTCCTCTCCGTCGAGAACAACCGGGTCCTGGTCGTGGCTGAGGGAGTCTCGCTCGGCGAGGCAGCCCCGGCGCAGACCGGGCACTGACAGCCTCGGTCGACCCGAGTGGGAGAGCTCACCGTCCCGCTGGAGATCGCCGCCGCACTGACCCTGCTGCTCGTCATCAGCGTCGCCTTGTTTACCGTGCGCCGCGTCGTGCTCGCCCGCACCGCCGGCACTTTCGACTGCTCCCTGCGGTCAGCGCCGCCCACCGGTTCGTGGGCGATCGGGGTGGCCCGCTACGGCCAGGACCGGTTGGACTGGTACCGGGTCTTCTCGCTGTCCCCCCGTCCCTCGCGGTGCTTCCAGCGTGAGCACCTCGAGGTCCTGGGGCTGCGGGTACCGCAGGGCGAGGAGACGCTCTCCGTCCTACCGGGAGTTCGAGTCATCAGCTTTCGGCACGACGGCGACGACCTCGACCTCGCGATGGCCGCCGACTGCTACACCGGGCTCGCCTCGTGGCTGGAGGCCGCCCCGCCCGGCCGCACCGGCCGTGTCACCTAAGCTCTGGTTCAACGTCGTCGCGGAGGGGAAGAAGACCGTGTACTCGGGAGGTGGATCTGCGAACCGTGCCCAGAGCCGGTACCTGTGCAACGGGTACGCCCGCAAGGAGTTCCGCGCATGGGTGGACGTCGACGTCGTCGGTGTCGTCGACGCGCCGAACAGGACGTACTCCTCGGCCTTCACCCTCGCCTGCGGTTGACGCCCGACGACGACCGCCTTCGCGAGGAGCTCACGGGGTTCCTCGCGGTGCACGGTTCCCTTTCCGTCCACGACTGGCTCGACCCGACGGCGTCGGACGAGGACGCGTACAGCCTGTTCATCAGACGGTCCGTCGCCCTGGGGTGGTCCGACAGCGCGGTGTCGTCCCCACCTCAGGGTCGCACATGGACCGTCGTCGACGCCGGCCAGGACTGGACGGGCGCGACTCGGGGCGCCTGTGCTGGTGGCAGGTGACCGTCCCGGCGGTCCAGACCGAGGCAAGGGTGCCCGTGCAGGCGCTGGCAGCCTGCGCGCAGGCGTGCCTGGACCGGATCGGGACCGCGGCGGTGGCCGCCGTGGACCTTGTCGTCCCCGTCCCGTCCGCGCCAAGCGGTCTCGGGCAGGTTGTGACGACGTCCCAGTGGTTCGCCCTTGCCCCACCGACCGCGCGGGCCGCGTTCGAAGTCAGCCTCGACGTAGGCGTCGACAGCCCTGCCGTGCAGGCTCACTCCCTTCTGGAGCGACTGCAGCGCCTGCACACCGCACCCTTCGCCTTCCACCACGTCCGTGAGAGCGAGGTCGAGGACGACCGCGCCGCGACCGTCGATGATCTGTGGTTCACCCCGGCTCGGTCCAGGACCGTGGTCGGCGGCAGTTGCCCTCAATGGAGCCTGGAGGCTGCAGGCTGGTCGGCGGCTCTCGTGCTGGAGGTGGCCCGCGAGCTCGGCAGCGCCGGGATGGTTCGCCTGCAGGTCACTCGCGGGGACATCCGACTGGCGAGGTGAGACCGGGGCTCAGCCGCAGACGCTCCAGCTGCTGGTCCTACCACCCAGGGGGCCCCGGGCAGGAGAGAGCCCAACCGCACCACCAGCCAGTGCTCGGGCGAGCGGAACCCGCCCCCCGCCCAAAGGGGTCACTGTCCACCAGCCGCGCGGTCACCTCGAACAGGTCAGCATGAGCACGGTTGGACGACGAGCGACCCGCGCAGCGGACCGGCAAGGTTCGAGCAAGCCGTCCTAAGGTCAGCGTCCGCCGCCTGGCTGCCACAGCTGGTCGGGGCGCCCCGCGGCCACGTTCACGTACCGGGCCAGGACGAAGAGCAGGTCGCTGAGGCGGTTGAGGTACTGGGCCGCCAGCGAGCTCACCCCACCATCGGTGTCGACCCCGTGCTCCTCGACCGCAGCCCAGACGGATCGCTCGGCGCGGCGCACGACCGTGCGGGCCAGGTGCAGGTGCGCCGATGCCTGCGTTCCGCCGGCCAGCACGAAGGTGGTCAGCTTGGGCAGCTGCTCGTTGTAGTGGTCGATGGCCTCCTCCAGCTCGCTCACCCAGACCTGGGCCACCCGTAGTGGCTCGTAGGCGTACTCCGGCGCCAGTGGCAGGCACAGGTCCGCGCCCACGTCGAACAGGTCGTTCTGCACCCGCTGGAGCAGGGCGGCGACGTCCTCGGGCAGGTCGGCGCTGGTGAGCGCCACGCCGATCACGGCGCCCGACTCGTCGGTGTCGGCGTACGCGGCCAGGCGCGGGTCGGTCTTGCGGGTGCGGCTGAAGTTCCCCAGCCCGGTGCTGCCGTCGTCGCCGGTACGGGTGTACACGCGGTTGATCCTGACTGCCATGCCGACCAGCCTAGAGGAAGCCCAAGGGCCGGGAGTGTCCGCGCGGCCGCAAGCACCTACGCTCGCCCGGTGGAACGGATCCGGGTCGTCGGCGGCACCCCGCTGCAGGGCGAGGTCACTGTCAGCGGGGCCAAGAACAGCGTGCTCAAGCTGATGGCGGCCGCGCTCCTGGCCCAGGGCGAGACGATGCTGGACAACGTTCCCGACATCCTCGACGTACGGATCATGTGCGAGCTGCTGCGCCGGCTGGGCTGCAGGGTCGAGCACGACGTGGCTGCCGGAACGGTCGAGATCGACGTCCCCCGGTCGCCGGGGCACCGCGCCGACTATGAGCTGGTCCGGGCGATGCGGGCCTCGATCAGCGTCCTCGGACCGCTGGTCGCGCGGGTGGGCGAGGCCGACGTAGCCATCCCCGGTGGTGATGCCATCGGCTCACGGGGCCTTGACCTGCACGTGGAGGGGCTGCGGGCGATGGGCGCCCACGTGCACGTCGACCATGGCTACCTCGTGGCGCAGGCGCCGCCCGGCGGGCTGCGCGGAGCCGTCATCGCGCTGGCCTTCCCCTCCGTGGGTGCGACCGAGAACCTTCTGATGGCTGCCGTCCTGGCCACCGGCACGTCGCAGATCGACAACGCCGCCCGTGAGCCGGAGATCGACGACCTGGCCAGGCTGCTCACGGCCATGGGCGCCCGCATCTCCGGTGCGGGGACGACGCGGCTGGTGGTTGAAGGAGTCTCGGCCCTGCACCCGGTACGGCACCGCGTGGTGCCGGACCGGATCGTCGCCGGGACCTGGTGCTTCGCCGTGGCCGTGGCCGGCGGAGACGTGATGGTGCGCGCAGCGCAGGCCCAGCACCTGCGACTGCCCCTGGACAAGCTGCGCCTGGCCGGGGTGCAGGTGGACGAGCACCCCGAGGGCCTGCGGGTCGCCTGCGGTCGTCGTCCACGTGCGGTGGAGATCGCCACGCTGCCCTACCCCGGGTTCCCCACCGACCTCCAGCCGCTGGCCCTGGCCATGTGCGCCGTCGGCGAAGGCTCGGCCGTGGTGACCGAGAACCTGTTCGAGGCTCGCTTCCGGTTCGCCCACGAGCTGTTGCGGCTGGGGGCGGACCTGACGATCGACGGCCATCACGTCCTCGTCCGCGGCGTCGAGCGACTCTCCGGCGCTCCGGTGGAGGCCAGTGACATCCGTGCCGGCGCGGCCCTGGTGGTAGCCGGCCTGGCGGCGGAGGGGGAGACCGTGGTGCGCGGGGTCGGGCACATCGACCGCGGCTACGCAGACTTCTGCGGCCAGCTCGCGGGCCTGGGCGCCGACGTGCGGCGGGAGAGCGACTCCCAGCAACCCCAGTTCGCCTGAGGCCGACGGTGCCAGCGGCCCTGCCTGAGGCAGTAGACCAGTGCCGCGGACCGGTGCAGCAGGTCAGCGCCGTTCGAGCACGTGCAGCGCGATCTGCCGCTGCGAGCCGAGCACCATCAGGCGCGGCCCCTCCAGCGTCTGGGCGACGGTGCAGCGCACGCCCGCCTCGACGAGGGTGCGTCGCAGCACCTCGGCCTCGACCAGGCTCGCCGGAGCCGCTACGGGAACCAGCAGGCCGTAGTCGTGCGGACCGCCAGGACGGGGTCGGCGGGCTACCACTGAGGAACCCCGGGAGAAGGCCCAGCGCAGCAGCACCATCAGCACGAGCAGGACGATCAGGGCGACCATCGGCCCGAACAGATGCGCGTAGCTGCCCCACGACGGCATGTGCCCTCCTTGGTGTCGCTACCAGTGTGGAGGACGGCGCGCCGGCCCGCTCCCGAGCTCTGGCCCGACGCGGGGCTCGGGTGAGGAGCCTCACGCGCCCGGACGCTGTCCGGGGGAGCGAACCCGCCGGTAGCCTCGCGGGAGCCTGCGAGGGAGGCAACCATGAGCGAGGACGACCACACCCCGTCCGTGCCGGAAAGTTCCCGTCCGGAGCGGGCGGCGCGGGATCGGCCGTGGGTGATGCGTACCTACGCGGGCCACTCCTCGGCCACCGAGTCCAACGCGCTCTACCGCCGCAACATGGCCAAGGGCCAGACCGGGCTGTCGGTGGCCTTTGACCTTCCCACCCAGACGGGCTACGACCCCGACCACGTGCTGGCCAGGGGAGAGGTCGGCAAGGTGGGGGTACCGATCAGCCACATCGGGGACATGCGGCTCCTGTTCGCCGACATCCCGCTCGCCGAGATGAACACCTCCATGACCATCAACGCCACGGCCATGTGGTTGCTGGCGCTCTACGAGGTGGCCGCGCAGGAGCAGGGGGCCGATGCGACGGCTCTGGCCGGGACGACGCAGAACGACATCATCAAGGAGTACCTCTCCCGCGGGACGTACGTGTTCCCGCCCGCCCCGAGCCTGCGGCTGATCACCGACATGGTCACGTACACGGTCGACCGGATCCCTCGGTGGAACCCGACCAACATCTGCAGCTACCACCTGCAGGAGGCCGGGGCGACGCCTGTGCAGGAGATCGCCTACGCCGTCTGCACGGCCATCGCGGTGCTGGACGCCGTGCGGGACTCCGGCCAGGTACCTGCCGAGCGCTTCGGCGAGGTGGTGGCAAGGATCTCGTTCTTCGTCAACGCGGGCGTGCGCTTCGTCGAGGAGATGTGCAAGATGCGCGCCTTCGTCCAGCTGTGGGACGAGCTGACCGCCGAGCGCTACGGCATCACCGACCCGAAGCAACGACGTTTCCGGTACGGGGTCCAGGTCAACTCCCTGGGGCTGACCGAGGCGCAGCCGGAGAACAACGTGCAGCGCATCGTGCTGGAGATGCTCGCTGTGACGCTGTCCAAGAACGCGCGGGCCCGCGCCGTCCAGCTGCCGGCCTGGAACGAGGCGCTGGGTCTGCCCCGCCCGTGGGACCAGCAGTGGAGCCTGCGCATCCAGCAGGTGCTGGCCTTCGAGTCCGACCTGCTCGAGTACGAGGACCTGTTCGACGGCAGCCCGGTGGTGGAGGCGAAGGTGGCCTCGATCGTCGAGGGCGCTCGGGCGGAGATCGACCGGGTCCAGAACATGGGTGGTGCCGTGGCGGCCGTCGAGACCGGCTACATGAAGCAGGCTCTGGTCGCCTCGCACGCACTGCGCCGGGCCCGCATCGAGTCCGGCGAGGAGGTGGCCGTGGGGGTCAACGCGTTCGCCACCACCGAGCCCAACCCGCTGACGGCCGACCTGCGGACCGCGATACAGACGGTGGACGCCTCGGTCGAGCAGCAGGCCGTCGACGCCGTGGTCGCCTGGCGCCGCGAGCGCGACGCGGACCCGCAGGGCGAGGCCGCCGCTGCGACCGCCCTGCAGCACCTGACCGCGGACGCGGTCTCTGACACCAACCTGATGCAGGCGACGCTGGCCTGTGCGCGGGCCGGGATCACGACCGGTGAGTGGGCGGGGGCGCTGCGAGCGGTGTTCGGGGAGTACCGCGCACCCACCGGTGTCACCGGCGCCGTCAGCGCGGTGCACGCCGGCGCGCCGGGAGCGGCCACGAACGCGTTGTCGGCGGTCCGGGAGCGGGTGCGCGCGACCGGTGAAGAGCTGGGGACGAGACTGCGCTTCCTGGTGGGCAAGCCTGGCTTGGACGGCCACTCCAACGGCGCCGAGCAGGTGGCCGTGCGGGCCCGCGACGTCGGCTTCGAGGTGGTCTACCAGGGCATCCGGCTGACCCCTGCCCAGATCGTCGCCGCAGCCGTGGCCGAGGACGTGCACGTGGTCGGGCTGTCGGTGCTCTCCGGCTCGCACATGGACCTGGTGCCGGAGGTGGTCCGGGGGCTGCGCGATGCCGGTATGGACGACGTGCCTGTCGTCGTCGGCGGCATCATCCCTGAGGCAGATGCAGAAACGTTGCGGCACAGGGGCGTTGCCGCCGTCTTCACGCCCAAGGACTTCGGCCTGACCGAGATCATGGACGCCGTGGTCAGCGAGATCCGCGCCGCTCACTCGCTGGATCGCATTCCCGCAACATGACACCGCCCCCTTCGGGACGAAGGGGGCGGTGCGTCAAGCAGTTGCAGCAAGCAGGGCTGGGGTCAGGCCGCGACTGCGGTGACGCTGACCGGGACGTTGCCACTGATCGCCTTGGAGTACGGGCAGAACAGATGGGTCGCGTCCGCCAGCTCCTGCACGCGGGTCAGGTCCATGCCCGGGACGCTCACCTTGAGGTCCGCCGTGATGGCGAACGAGCTGCCCTCCGGGCCGAAGCCGATCTCGACGACCGTGGCGGCTCCGGTGACGTCCTCGTCGTGCTTCTTCGCGACCGCGTGCAGGGCGCCGGTGAAGCAGGCGCCGTAGCCCACCGCGAAGAGCTGCTCGGGGTTCGTGCCGCCGCCGGGGCCACCGAGATCCTTGGGAGCCTGCAGCGTGACGTCGAGCTGGCCGTCGTCGCTGACCGCCCGCCCGTCGCGCCGTCCGCCGCCGGTGGAGGTGGCGCGCGCTGTGTAGACGATCTTGTCGGGTGCGTTTCCAGGGGTGTTGGTCATACCTTCCTCAAGCCACCGGCCACGGCGGCTGTTCCCGCTGTGACCTGCATCACGACCGCCAAGCCGCCTCCAGTCGACGCACCACCTCCCTGAGCCGGTCGGGGGAGGTGGCCAGGTTCACCCGTACGTGCCCATCGCCGCCGGGCCCGAAGTCGGTGCCTGCACTGACCGCGACCCTGCCGTGCCGCAGTGCCTCGGCCGCGGGGTCGGGGTGCCCGTGCCCACGGGCGTCCAGCCAGACCAGGTAGGTCGCCTCCAGCGGCCGCATCCGCGACGCCGGCAGGTGCTCGGGGAGCAGCCTGCCGAACAGCGCCCGCTGGGCTCCCAGCCGCTCGAGCAGCGCGCCCAGCCAGGCATCGCCATCCTCGTAGGCCGCCGCCGCGGCGATCGCACCCAGTGGCGAGGTGGCGTGGTTCTGCACCAGCGGGACCGAACGCAGGGCGGTGACGGCGGCAGGATCGGACGACACCACCTGGGCGCACTTGAGACCCGCGGTGTTGAAGGCCTTGGAGGCCGCCAGTACGCCGACCGCGTGCCCAGCCGTGCCCTCGATGCTGAGGTAGGGCACGTGCTGCGCGCCGGGCAGCACCAGTGGGGCATGGATCTCGTCGCTGATGACGCGGGCACCGCGGCGCACCACCACGTCGCGGAGCCCCTCCAGCTCGGGCCTGGTGAAGGCGCGGCCCCAGGGGTTGTGCGGCTGGCTGAGCAGGACGGTGCGTGCGCCCGCTGCCAGCAGGGCGTCCAGCCGTTCCAGGTCGATCGCAGCGTGCGGCTGGTCCGGGTCCAGCGGCAGGTCGACCCGCTCCCGACCGGTCTGCTGGGCGACGTCGAGGAAGGGCATGTACGCGGGGGTGGGAACCACGACCGGCCCCGGCTCGGACAGCACCTCCAGTGCCAGCCGGACGCCCGACATCACGTCGCCCACCAGTACGCAGCTCGGCGGGTCGACGTCCCAGCCCCAGTGCCGCTGCGCGAATCCGGCGAGGGCCTGCCCCACACCGCTGCGCCCGTCCGGGGGCGGGTAGCCGGTGATGCCGTCGTGCACGGCTGCAAGCACGGCCTCCCGCACCACAGGCGCCAGCGCGTAGTCCATCTCGGCGACCCAGGCGGGAAGCACGTCCGCGTCGAGACTGCCCCACTTGAGCGGCAGCGAGCGTCGGCACTGCGCGTCGCTGAGGTCCACGATGGCCGGTCCGTCGCCCTGCTCGGTCCTCATGAGGACATGATGCCCGGACGCTAGGGTCGGGGGGTGAGCGACCTGCAGTGCGCAGCCACCCTGCTCATGGTCCGGCACGGCGACCACGACGACCAGGCACTGACCGACCTCGGTCGCAGCCAGGCACGCACGCTGGCCCGTGAGCTGACCGGGCGCAGGGTCGCCGCTGTCTACACGTCGAGGCTGGCGCCCAGGTCGAGAGAGCGGCGCCGAGATCGTGCAGCGCTGCCGGAAGGCGCTTGATGACATCGCCGATCTGCACCGGGGCGAGACGGTCGTGGCGGTCAGCCATCCGGGGGTGATGTCGCTGTGTCTGCCAGTGCTCTGCCGGGGGCTGTCGCGCGAGCAGGTCGGGAACCGGCACCTCTCGGGCTGCACGGTGGTGGGGGTCCGCGTGGACGGGGACGGCTGGGTGCTGGGGAGATGAGCAGGCTCAGGCGCCGGGGGTCGTCGGGATGCTGTGCGGCCCTGCGTCCAAGGTGAAGGACGCCACGTAGACCACTCTGCCTCGGGAGGTCGAGTCCCTGTTGATGAGAACTCGGCACGGGATCTCGTGTCCTTCCGCGTGCAGCACCGGGAGCCTCAGCTCGACGCCCAGGAGCCGGTCCCGACCGGTGGCCAGGTGCGAGGTGAACGCCGCCACGTGCTGCTCGCGCAGCCTCGCCGGCATGATCGTGGTCAGCCGGCGTCCGAGCAGCGTCGCCACGTCCCAGCCCAGGAGCTCGGCTGCGGAGGCGCTGACGGCGATGAACCGGTCGGACTCATCCGCCGCGACGAGCGCGACGGGCGCGCCGCTGACGTGGTCGTGCCAGCCTGGCACCGCAGGGAGCTGGCTGTCCTCGTCCACGCCGACGGAGGCCCTCCACGGAGTCGGTGCCACTCCTGCCAGCTGGGCGATCACCTGCTCGCAGGCCCAGTCCCGCAGCGCCCTGACCTCCGGCAGCGTCGGTGCCGCGAGCAGTCGCCCGGACCGGGCCAGCCGACGTCCCACGTCGAGGGCGTCCTGCAGGGCGGCGAACGCGCGTCCGTCCTCGCGTCCGAGCGGTACGGAGAGGTCCAGGAACACGGACACCTCGTGAGCGGCGGCCGGTCCACCACCGGCACCTACACCGATCCCGGACGCTACTCCGGAGGTGCGCTGGACCTTGGCCAAGGCCACGTCGGTCGAGGTGCACAAGGTGTTCAGGGCGCGCCCCGCCGACGCGAGGTCCAAGGCGCTCACGTCGGCCCCGGTCGGGTTCTGCGGGAGATACAGGTACAGCTCACGCAGCACTGCGGCCCACGCCTCCAGGGCTGCTAGCCAGAGCTTGCCCGGAAGGCGCTCCAGCAGGGCCTCCTCGCGTGGTCCGTGGTGCTGACGGACACCGCCGCGACGGGCGGCCTGTGCCAGCTCCCAGCCACTGGCCGAGGCCGTCGCCGTCTCGTGCGGGGCGTCGCCGATGACGAACCACACCGTCTTGCCCACCCCGTCACCCCAGCGGATCCCGTGCTGCGCGGCCACCGCTGCCAGCAGCTCCAGCCCTCGACCAGTGGTCGCCTCCACGGTGTGCCTCTTGAGATGCGGTGCGGCGGAGCTGAAGTCGTGCACCTCCACGCTCAGGTGCGTGTCGGCCACCATGACACGCACGTTCGCCGGGGTGTCGGCGTGCAGCACGACGTTGGTGACGATCTCGCTGACTGCCAGCTCCGCAGCGTCTACCCACTCGGGGTGCCCGGCCTCCAGCAGCGCGGCGTGCACGAAGCGACGTGCCAGCCCGACGCTCGCCGGCTCCGGCGCCAGGCGCAGCAGCTGCCCACCAGGTGCAACCTGCATTGGCCGCCCTCCGCTCCAGAGCCCAGACCCCCCTTCATCGTGGCATATCGGGCCACCGGGTGCGGGGTGATCGCTCGAGCACGTCGTCGGCGCACCCCCAGGACAGGATGATCCCCGCCGCGCCGATCACCCCGGCGCCGACCACGAGCACGCGTTCCATTAGAACAGCCGCGAGCCGCTGTCGTCCACGCCGCGCAGGGCCTCGTAGTCCAGCGTCACGCAGGAGATGCCTCGGTCCCCGGCCAGCACCCGCGCCTGCGGCTTGATCTCCTGCGCGGCGAAGACCCCGCGTACCGGGCTGAGCAGCGGGTCGCGGTTGAGCAGCTCCAGGTAGCGGGTGAGCTGCTCGACCCCGTCGATGTCGCCGCGGCGCTTGATCTCCACCGCGACCGTGGCCCCGGCTCGGTCGCGGGCCAGGATGTCCACCGGTCCGATCGCGGTGGGGTACTCCCGACGGACCAGGGTGTGGCCGGCGCCGAGCACCTCGATCTGCTCGGCCAAGAGCCGCTGCAGGTGCGCCTCCACACCGTCCTTGACCAGTCCCGGGTCGACCCCGAGCGCGTGGGCGCTGTCGTGCATCACCTCGTGCAGGCTCACCACCAGGCGGTCCTCGATCTTGGTGTGCTGCACCGTCCACACCGCGACGACCCCGGCAGCGGCCTGCTCGTCGCTGGGCAGGCTCTCGGTCAGCGCGCACGGCGGGCTCATCCAGTTCA
>JAABUN010000929.1_pt1 | contig 70788 bp, 64 predicted proteins | sample 5559311 | NCBI WGS metagenome assembly JAABUN01 (sample SAMN10711877, study PRJNA513370) | rock metagenome | isolation source: Antarctica rocks | place: Antarctica: Victoria Land, Siegfried Peak sud | reverse complement strand
GAAGCAATCAATAGACCACTTCTCTTACAGGCTGGCTTAAAGCCGCCTAAAAAACAAAATTAAAAAAACCGATGAAACTATTCGAATCTTAACACAGAATCTTTGTGGGAGTGTTGACAAATTATGTGTGACATCACAATAGTTATATAATTCAATAACGGCTCTTTGTGCTCCGCTCAGTGAAATAAACCATTCACTATTTAAGAACCTATTTCCGCTCATTATTGGGTTCCATCCTTTTTGCAAGTAACTATATTTAATAAAACTTTAAAATGACTCCAAACGAATGCTTTGCATTAAAAGGAATGAAAATACTTTCTATAGGTTTCTTTATCATTATAATCATTGCTTCCTGCAATGCAAACAGTAATAGCAGTTCAGAAGATAAAAAAGGTACTGCTCTCACTAAACCAACAGAAAAAATAAAAACTTCACCTGCTGAAAATATTGGGCTACGCACCACAGGTTCATGGACAAAAAAGGAAAAGGAGAATTGGCTTAAGCCATGTTTACAGGGACTTACCATATTTTATGGTGAGGAAGGAGCTAAAAAAACCTGTGATTGTATGCTTGTTAAAATGCAGGAAAGACACAAGGTTTATAGTGAAGTTGACAATACAGACCCACAAGAGTCCACTAAGCTGATGGAAGAATGTATGGACATTAAACTGGATAAATTATTGGAAAAATGATTTTTATAAATGTCTTAACCGGCTTATGCATTCCATTCAATTTATAATTAATTTATACACAACTTAAAACACTTCTTATGAAATTTATTAGTAACTGGCTTCAGGTTTCTTGCATTATTGGCTTCTTTACGTTGGTATTCTTATCCTGTAAAAAAGAAAATAACAATCCTGATACTTACTACGGGCAGCAAGTAACAATGGGAAATGGCACAGCCCGTTCGTATTTTATTGCAGCAAAAGACGGTACACCGATGGCCCTTGGTGCGGAAATAACAGATAATGCTTTTACTAATCTGCCTGCTGACCCTTTAAATTTTGCTGCTTCCACTTTTCAGCTTTCAATTGATCAAAGAGCAAAAGACTTAACACCGTACGACCGCCTGGAGATGGAGTGGAATGTAAACGGGCACGAACCTCCCGGCATTTACAATCTTCCACATTTTGATTTTCACTTTTACCAAGGAAAAGCAGGAATGGTTGGAGATGTTTTGCAATATGCTTCATCAGTTTTATTAAAACATTATTGTGGCACTTTTAGCGGCGCATTCTCCGGCAGCGGAAATATGAGCATAGGACCGGGCAGCTCCATCGAGCATAAAGCTAATTTTACGATTAAGGCTAATAAAGATTAAAATAACTCTTTCAAAAAATTGTTGTCATGATAAAATTTGGTTCTTATATGTTTGTTTTTAAAAACCAAACATATAAGAACCAACCTGTTTTTGTAGGCTGACTAAAACTATAAATCAAATTCACAAAAACCTTAAACCCCCAAAACCTTACACCTCTCCTAACCCTCCTTCTTTAAATTCTGCAACATATCTTCCGTCATTCGGTTAAGATCATATTCCGGTTTCCAGCCCCAGTCGTTTTTAGCTTCGCTGTCATCAATGCTTCTGGGCCAGCTATTGGCAATTTGTTGCCGGCTGTCATTCCTATAATCAATCACAAAATCAGGAAGATGTTTTTTAATTTCAGCAGCAATTTCAGCGGGAGAAAAACTCATTGCACCAATATTATAAGACGAGCGAACCGTTATCTTTGATGCATCAGCCTGCATCAGTTCAATGGTTGCACGAATCGCATCCGGCATGTACATCATTGGCAAATAAGTGTCGGCATTTAAGAACGAAGTATAATGTTTGTACCTGATTGCATCATGAAAAATTTCAACAGCATAATCGGTAGTGCCGCCGCCAGGCTGCGATTTATAACTGATCAATCCCGGGTAGCGCACACTTCTTACATCAACCTTATAGCGGTTATAGTAATACTCGCACCAGCGTTCGCCGGCAAACTTGGTAATGCCATAAACAGTTGAAGGCTCGATAATAGTATGTTGCGGTGTATTTTCTTTGGGAGAGCTTGGGCCGAATACCGCAATGCTGCTTGGCCAGTAAACTCTTTGCAAATGTTCTTCTTTAGCAACATCCAGTACATTTAGCAGGCTTTGCATATTAATGCTCCAGGCAAGCAAAGGATTTTTTTCGCCGGTGGCGCTTAAAATAGCTGCAAGCAAATACACCTGTGTAATATTATACCTAAGCACCAATACATGAAATGTTTCCTTGTTCATTATATCAAGAGAAACATAAGGGCCGGTTCCCTTAAGCAATTGATGTTCTTCTCTAAGATCACTGGCAATTACGGTTCTTTCGCCGTAAATTTTTCTAAGTTGTAAGGTAAGCTCCACTCCTATCTGGCCACATGCTCCAACCACTAAAATTTTCTCCTCTCTGTTTGGCATATAAAATCATCTGTTTTTAAAATCATCTGTTTCTATTAAAAAGCGTAAAAGCAAAGCCTCGGGTAGCCAAAAGAAATAACAAGCATTCCCAAAAATTCAACAAATCCCGTTTTAAACACAGCGCAAGGGTGTATTATCAAATTCTAACTTCTATCATAAAAAGTGTTCGTCATCGCGAGGAGGAACGACGAAGCAATCTGCTCTCTGTATCCCAATAGCTTTAAATATTATAAAGCAGATTGCTTCGTTCCTGCCGATGACGGCAAGATTGAAAACTATTCTCTGAATAAAAAACTAAAATTCCAAATGGAGCCAAGCGCAAATAACGCAAACTTTAGTAACACTATACTTTCATTTTTTGCACCTTTGCAACTTAATTTAAAAAGAGCAAATGGAGTTTTTACAGCAACTATTCAACAAACAATCGTACGATCCGCAAAACTTCTTTCTCATTGCAGGCCCTTGCGTGGTGGAAGGCGAACAACTGGTGATGGAAGTGGCAGACAAAGTTTTTTCGCTTTGTAAGAAACTCGGCATTCCATATATTTTTAAAGCATCATATCGCAAAGCCAATCGTACCAGTGCATCATCATTTACAGGAATTGGCGATGAACAGGCGATGAAGCTGGTGAAAAAAGTTGGAGATCACTTCGGACTGCCCACTACCTCAGATATTCATGCACACGAAGAAGCTGCGGAAGCTGCAAAATATTTTGACATCTTACAAATACCCGCTTTCTTATGCAGGCAAACCGACCTGTTGGTTGCCGCCGCACAAACAGGCAAAGTTGTGAACGTAAAAAAAGGCCAGTTCGTAAGCGGTGAAGCCATGAAGTTTGCTGTTGATAAAATTCGTAAAGCCGGAAACGACAAAGTGATGTTGACTGAAAGAGGAACAACATTCGGCTACCACGACCTGATTGTAGATTACCGGAGCATACCAGTCATGCAATCTCATCAAGTTCCTGTTGTTATGGATTGTACGCATAGTTTGCAACAACCCAATCAAACATCAGGCGTTACCGGAGGTAATCCTCAAATGATAGGAACAATTGCAAAAGCAGCCATTGCTGCAGGCGTAAACGGCGTGTTTATAGAAACACATCCTCATCCTGCTGTTGCAAAAAGCGATGGGGCAAATATGTTGCACTTAAGCAAGCTGGAAGAATTATTGGTACAGTTGGTAAAGATCAGGAAGGCGGTAGTGTAGTTTAAAGCGATTTGCGCTAACCTTGCCGTTTCTATAAACTCCCTACACATTACCCGAACTATAAATTACTCTTATGGACTTATTGAAATTAGAATTCCAAAAAAGCAGATGAACGCTTTTACGTTTACAACGTAGGACAACTGATTAAAAAAATAAGGCATTCCTTAATATTTTTTAAGCGCTATAACTGAAACCCAATCTTTACAACAACTCTCCTGTATTTGTAATTCATATATTGTACAGAAGGTTCCGAAATGCGGAGAACAGGGTTAAAAACAGTCTGGTTTAATCTTTCTTTAGCCTGTTTAAAGCTATAACCTGCACTAACAATAAAAGCACGCTTGTTCCTGCCTCCCAATTTCCAGCCGGCACCGAGGTCGTAAAAAAGACCGGGCGAAGTGGCAGGCCTGCTTCTTTGGTTTTTCTGCTGATCGTTAAGCCAGGCCAAATTTACTCCACCATCAGTATATACAAAAGGAGTATTTTTATTACTTGTTATATCTCTTCGTACATCTATAAATAGCGGAATATCTCTTTCTCCATAATAATCTATACCTGCACCAATACCGGTAAACCATTTGTTTATCGTAATTCCGTTTATCGTTTCAAGCCTACCCGATTCTCCCTGGCTGCCACTTAACAAACCCGCCTGGTTTATAGTGCTGTATTTAATTTTAGTGGTATGCATTGGCTTATTCTGGCTATAACTCAGCAAAGCAATTGATGATAGAAAAGAAATCAATATAAAAGTTTTCATGTGCAGCAATTTTTAATTGTACGAAATTTTACTACGCAACTGAACATTGTTACGGTTGCTGTAATCGTATTGGTATAAACCGTCTTTAGCTACAACAATGGCAATTCCGTTTACAGTTATTACATCGTATGTATTTATACCGCTTACTGTTTGCAATAACTTAAGATTGTTAACATCAGTTGCATCATACACTTTCAGTCCCGCTGTTCCATCGCAGATAAATAAAGTATTGCCATCTTTACTTAAGCCATAAGGATTTGTAAGCGGATAGCTTTTAATGAGTTTTGTGCTTTGGATATTTTTTATATCTACTACATTGAGTTCATTAGCGACACCTCCGCAATTTCCGCCGCCACGCAACGTAACGTACGCGTAATCCTCATCAGCAATTACAGGATCGCACCGGCGGGCATGGGTAAAAGTGCCAAGTTGAACAGGCTGTGCAGGATTAGCCGCAGAATAAATTACCATACCTGTTGTAGAACCTATAAACAAATTGTTTTTAAAAGGATAAATAGTTTCGATGCCCGAGCCAATAGTTACTTTATTAGTAAAAACAGGATTTTGAGGCTGCGAAATATTGAAGACGTTTAAAGCATTATCAGTAACAGTGTACAGGTAATTATTAAGCAAAGTAAATCGCGCCATAGACCCGCTGATACCTGTAGTAATGGCTGAAGAAGCACCTGCACTCTGTGAAGCAGAACTTAGCGCAAACATAGCATCTGTTCTTGCAAAAACCTGAAAATCGTTTAGCCCATTAGTTACCGTTGTGTCTTTTTTAATCCATTCTGTAATAACCTTTGTAGTGTCGGCAATAAAATTGCCTGTATATCTTCTGAAAGGAAAAACATTGCCGGTTATTTTCTTTACCTGAACAGATGAAGGATCACTAATATCGAGGGTAACAAGATCGGTATATAAGTCGGCATATAAAGTGTTTCCGGTAACTGCTAAATCAACATTGCCGGGGATATTTATGAAATATTTGTTTACAGGAGCCGAGGGGTTTGTATTGTCTATAATATGTATTCCTTTATCTATTTCGTTTAAATAAATATAGTTGCCTAACACAAACATTTTCCCAGGGTTCTTTACAGGAGCAGGTACATCATTTTTTATATTCGCCCTTACTTCAGCCGAAGTTTTATACACAGGAATATACATGGTATATGTTCTTGAAACGGTATCTTTAATGCATCCCTGAAAGATGAAAGAGCTAAAAATAAGCGCTGCAGCGAGGGTACAAAGGGTTGAGATCTTTTTCATATAGTTTGTTTTAAAATTTTATTGTTGACAAATAGAAAAAAATGCAGTGAAAAGTTTTATTAAACAAAGAGCCCTTAAAGCGTTGACAGATAATTTCCATAAATCATTGCTTTCTTTAAAAAATTATATCTGTCTTCAATCCGTAAGAATACAAATGTGGCACACCAATTCTGCTTGCTTTTTCCGGCACTATAGTATTATAAAGTATCATAGGTCCTGACTGAACTCTCACTTTTCCTTTCTGCAAAAATTGATATTGCAACGATGAAAAAATATTAAGGTAGTTGCTAAGGTAATTGCTCCTGTTATAATAATACATGTTAGTTATATTGTTATAAGTAAGAGCGTTTGTACGCAACAAATAACCATAGGAAGCACCTCCTGAAAGCTGCAGCGGAAGTTTTCTTAAAAGCTTGTATTCGAGAGATACTGGCAGCTCTGCAACATGGAACTTATTGGTGTAATTGTTTTCCATTGTATTAAAATATTGCGCTCTGCTACTGCTACTAAAGCCTACGCTATCCAAAACAGCACGGCCTATTCTCATGTTAGTGCTGAAAAAACTATATTGAATAGCAATCCCAATTTTCATTCGCTTGTTTAATGACCTTTTTATTCCCGCACCAATTGCGAAAGCAGCCCCTTTTGTTATTTTATTTGGAAAATTTAATCCGGGTATAGAGCTTCCTGGTGATAACATTGCATTGCTATTAATATCCATTATACCAAACGTATTATTAAACAAACTGCCTCCATAATTGCTCCATCCTGCTTGTATCAAAATCACTTTCTCCCATTTCTTTTGCTTCATCACTATTTTAACAGGTTTTGTTTCAGAGCTATCTTCTTTTACTTTTTCTAATGTAGCCATTTTATAATTTTTATCACTTGCTGTATCAACTGTTAGCTTCTTGTTTTGCTCTTTTGCAGTAATATCAGGCTTAGTTAAAGGAGATGATTTATTACTATCGTTGTTAATTATCTCATCTGTAATTTTTGCGGCTTCTGTGCTTCTTACCTTTTTATTATCCACATTTAAAGAAGACAAGGTGGGCGACTTATCCTCTTGCTTCAAATTATTTATTGATGGTGAAAGAAGATTTTTATTAGATGCAGCTTGTTGCTTTCTTATATCTTTTTTTCCATGATTAATAGCATTTGATTGAGCTGCGAGATCTGATTTATTTACAATCACCTCTTGTTTATGGTCGCCATTTGGTGTAGTTGCAAAACCAGGTTTACTTATAATCTTATTTGGATTAGCTGAATCTGATTTATTTATAGCATGTAGTTTAGAGGCATTATTAGATTTATTGGCATCAGTAGATTTGTTGGCAGAAACATCAGGATTACCTGAAACATTAGGTTTTACGGAAATAACATTTGGTTTAGTTGATTGTTTTGAAGATTCATTTGCAGCAACAGAAGGCTTTAAATTATTATTGTTGTAAATAGCCCACTTCCACCATCCAATCCCTATTAATACTATGGCAAGCGGAAGCATCCACAATAAGTATCTCTTCTCTCTCTTTGGCCTTAGCTCCTCATCTACTTTATGCCATACAGAATCCGAAGGAACAAAAGATAGCTCCTCCATCTTCTTCTGTACGCGTTTCTCAAATTCATTTTCTTGCATACACCTTGTTTTTATTTCCACCTGTGTTGGTTATCCAGGTAATTAGTAATTGTCTTGCCCTCATGTACTGCGATCGTGAAGTGTTTTCGCTGATGCCCAGCATTTGTCCTATCTCAACATGCGAATAGCCTTCAATTGCATACAGGTTAAATATGGTTTGATAACCTGTTGGCAATTGCCTTATCAGTTCAGCCAGTTCTTTTGCGTTCAATTGTATCTCCGGATCGTCCTGCGATACCACATGCATTTCATTCTTATCAAACACCAGATCACGTTGATATTTTTGGTTCTTCTTCAAATAATTCAAAGTTGTGTTTACCATAATTCTTCTTATCCATGCACCCAGCTCTCCTTCCCGGTTATACTGATCTAAAAATTTAAACACCCTTACAAAACCATCCTGCAATACATCTTCTGCATCCTGCATGCTTTTGGTGTAACGGTAACATACGCCCAGCATTGCGGGAGCAAACTGCTGGTACAACTGTTTTTGTGCAGCAGGTATCCCCTTCAAACAATCTTTTATCAGTTGCTGGTGGTCTGTCATTTTGGTAGTTCAGAAGGTTGACATCAATTTTTTAGATGGCGTTGCATTGGGAAAAAAATATTTTTCCCCTCACCCCCTCCTCTCCCCGCAGGGGAGAGGAGCCAGGATTGAATTAGTTAGCCTGCTCTAAATATTTCTTCAGGTTATCGAGGCTTTTTTCCATAGACGGAGCGAGTGCTTTTTCGGAAAAAATGGCTGAGAATTTCTCCCACGGATACCATTTCAGTTTTTGATTAAAACGCCATTGCAAAGTGGTTAGCGAAGGGCTTTGAGACGTAATATTAAAATCAGCAGGTAAAGGCGCTGAGTTACCAACCCGCCAAACCGTTTTTATATTTTCACGCGAAGTTTCAACTATGGCAACAGTTGTATTATCCAATTTTATTTGTGCGTCCTTTCCTGCAGTATTTGAGGTAACTGAAGCTTTTGAGGAGTCATAATTCTGTATCCAGAATTTCCATTTAGAAAGATCATTCATCATGCGATAAACACTATCAGCCGGCGCATTAATCTCAACAACTCTGGATACTGTAATGGCAGAAGGCATTAATAATGAAATAGCGAACATTAACAGGAAAAGAAAAAGCACACTTAATAAACCAAGTTTTATAAACCTCATATTATTCCCACTTAAAAACTTTTACGGCTGCTGCATACACCACTACGCCCCACAATGCAAGCACACCTAATTGAGGGAGGCAATTGTTTAAATGAGCGCCTTCAAAAGCTATCTTACGCATAGCATCGTTAAAATGTGTTAGCGGAAGCAAACGACAAAGCGGTTGAAGCCATGCAGGAAATACCTCTATCGAAAAGAACGTTCCGGAAAGTAAGAACTGCGGCAGCGTAACCAAATTGGCAACAGGCGGTATCATACTTTCGTTTTTTGCAATCCCGCTTACAACAAAACCAAAACCCATAAACACAACCAGGGCAAGAAAGCTAAGAACCATAATTTCTAAAAAAGTAACAAAGCCATGAACAAGCGTATAATGAAATGCAAAATGACCAATCCCAATAATAATAACCGCAGTTGTAAGCTGAAAAATAACCCTGCTTATAGCCTCGCCTAAAATAATATAAGAACGTTGAACAGGCGTTGCATAAAACCTTTTTAATACCAGTTGCACACGCAGGTTGTAAAAAAGAAAGGCAACCCCAAATACACCCGCACTTAATAACGAGAAACCAAGCTGGCCGGGTAAAATAAAATCAATGGTGCGATAAGTTCGGCCGGGAATTTTTTGAACATCTTCGTTTATAGCAGCGAATGTTGGCGCCTGCGGATAGGCTCCTTTATTTATATTAGCAATGATCGAATTTAAAATAGACTTTAACACCTGCAGGTTTTGCGGATTAACAGCTTCAGAAGTTTTGAGGTTAATTATGTAAGGCGGAGCACCAGTTGTATTTTTTTGAATATTTAAAACCGCAGTTATCCTGCCTTTTTCAAGGTCTTCTTTTATCTCGGTTTCGGGCTTGTTTACAATTGTAATTCCGGGTACACTTTTAATTGCTGTAAAAACAGGATTAAGGGTATCTGATTGTTTATCTGTCGAAATTTGAAAAGATACCTTTCCACCTCCACCTATAAAACCAAAAACCAAAATAAATACCAACGGAAAAGCCAGGCTAAAAACAACTGTTGACGGACTTCGCAATATCGCTTTTAAACTTGCCCGGGTAATTGCCCACATGGCTCTTACCTGGTTATATTGTACGCTCATTGTAGAACCGGGATTTAAAGGATTTTTTTAAGATTGAGAGGAAATGAGGGAAGGCCAGAGGAAGTAGAAAGGCATGAGGCGTGTTGATACAATTTCGATTTCTCTCTCTTCTCCCTTTAGGGCCGGGGCTTACTGTATGCTTATTTCAAACGGTAAACGCGCCTGTGGTATTGCCACCATTTTACGAATGCTTTTAAGTTGTTTAAAAATAGTATATTGTTCTTCGCCTATTTCTTCTTTAATCGTTTTTGTCTTTACATCGTTTTTATAATCGTTGAATATCTTTTCAAAAAAGCTTTTCTTTTCAGGATATTCTTTCAATGTATAACTCTTTAGTTTTGCCATTCGCGATGCACAATTTATTGCATCGTTTATATTACCTAAACGGTCAACAAGGTGAATTTGGAGCGCTCTTTTTCCTGTCCAAACGCGGCCCTGTGCAATACTGTCAACGTTTGCTAAAGATAACTTTCTGCCTTCCGACACCCGGCCTTTAAAGGCATCATAGATAGTATCAATTGAATTTTGAATAAACTTTTTTTCAGCATCATTTAATGGTCTGTTTACACCAAGCATATCGGCAAAAGGTCCGGTTTTAACTGCATCGAAAGTGATACCGAGTTTTTTATTGAAGAAGTTTTTCATGTTGGGAATAATACCAAACACGCCAATAGAACCGGTGATAGTATTAGGTTGTGCAAATATGCTGTCAGCATTACACGAAATATAATAGCCACCTGAAGCTGCTACATCACCAAAGCTTACTACAACAGGCTTGGCTTTTTTTGCCAATGTAATTTCCCGCCAAATTTCTTCGCTGGCTAAAGCGCTGCCGCCGGGAGAATTTACCCTAAAAACAATCGCTTTAATATTTTTATCCATCCTTACTTTTCTTATCAAATTTCTATAATCGTCACTGCCTATTTCGCCATCTTCACCCTTGCCATCTTTAATTTCGCCTTCGGCATAAATAAGCGCAATTCTGTCGCCGCCACTTTTCTTAAAATCTGTAGCTTTTGCGTACTTGCCTAACGATACATAATTGATTTTAGCCGTGTCTTTAATCCCTAACTTTCCAATAATCTCACTTTTAACTTCATCATCATACTTTACACCATCAATCAACTTATAATGGAGTGCATCGTAAGCAGTTTTTATGGCGCCTTGGTTTGCTAAGTTGTGGAGAGAAGCTGTATCCACTTTTGTTTTTTCTGAAACAGCAGACAGCATACGGCTATACAGGTCGTTCAAATAAACAGAGGTTTGTAAACGGTTGGCTTCCGTCATCTGGTATTCGCGTAAAGGCTCTGTTGCACTTTTAAATTTGCCGGCATAAAAAATCTGGGGCTGAATTTCAAGCCGCTCTAAAGTTCCTTTTATAAAAAATAAAGTACTTGCCATACCACGCCAGTCAACCAATCCTTTAGGGTTGCAATATACCTTGTCTGCCGCCGTTGCTAAATAATAAGCTTTCTGGCTGATTACATCACCATAGGCAATTATAAACTTCCTGCTTTTTTTAAAATCGGTTAAGGCGTTTCGAAGCTCTTCGCTTGCTGCAAAACCATTTACGTTATCATCGCATTTTATATAAATTCCTTTAACCGAGTTATCCGTTTTTGCATAATCAATCATCCTTACCACATCGTACAATCCGGGAATGTCGTTATCTGAATTACTGGTAAACGCACCTAAAACGCTTTCATCTTTTTGCTCTTTATATTGTTTGGTAAGGTCGAGCACTAAAACAGCATTACTTTTAATCTCAGGTTTATTGGGAGAGGCAGCGCTTGAAATAATGCCGACTAAAATGAAAAAACCAATTAGGGTAAAAATGATAAGAGCAAGTAATGAAGCAAAAAATATTTTAAAAAAATTTCTCATGTTTTAATTAATAATTAAGCGCACAAAATTAAAGATATTTGAGGCGCGCAATCTACCAAATAATATGAACAATCTATATTTATTGACGGGCGGCAACTTAGGCGACCGGCTTGTAAACTTACATAACGCTTTTAAGCTGATTGATGAACTGGCAGGCACAGTAGTGAAAAAATCTTCAATTTACGAAACAGCAGCGTGGGGAGTACGCGATCAGCCTTCCTTTTTAAACCAGGCGCTGCTTTGTACAACACAATTAACAGCAGGGCAAATTTTACAAACCATTTTATTAATTGAAGAAAAATTAGGCCGCAAACGCCTCGAAAAAATGGGACCGAGAATAATTGATATAGACATCCTCTTTTGTAATAATGAAATAATTGATTTACCCGGGTTAAAAGTTCCTCATCCCGAAATTGCCAGTCGCCGTTTTGTTCTCGAACCATTAAATGAAATTGATCCTGCTTACATACATCCTGGTCTTAAAAGAAGTATTGCTGATCTATTGCATTCCTGTACCGATCCGCTGGAAGTGAAGATGCTGCACCAGGCATAGTTTAAAATAATGAATGATCAGTTGAAAAACTTTTCTTTTATCAATATGTTACTTTCTGTTTATAATACACTTAATATTCTTACTGCCCATTTATCATTTTGCTGTACGTTTGACATTTTTAATGTTTTAAACATTAACCTCTACAGGACAATGTGTATTACTAAATCGAAGAAATAAGAACCGGAAAAAAATAAATTGTAGTGAATACAATGTACAAAATAAAACCGCCCCGAAAATAAACGGAGCGGAAATGATGTGCGACACCTTCAGTGGATATACCCTAAGACTTTGCTGCAATGCAAATATACAACTTACAATTGTTGTAACCAGAAAAGATGAAGTACCATTTTATTACAATCGAAGGAAACATTGGAGCCGGAAAAACCACCCTTGCCCATTTGCTTGCAAAAAAACTGAATGCCCGCCTGATACTTGAAGAATTTGCCGACAACCCTTTCTTATCAAAATTTTACGAAAGCCCGGGTCAATATGCTTTTCCTTTAGAATTGTTTTTTATGGCGGAGCGCTATAAGCAACTGAAAGAATTGTTACACACCGCTGATCTGTTTCAAAGTATAACCGTTAGCGATTACTTATTTACAAAGTGTCTTTTGTTTGCAAAAGTCAATCTTCCTTCAGAAGAGTTCAGGCTGTACCAAAAGCTTTTCGACATCATTCACCAGCAACTGCTGCATCCCGATATTCTGATTTACCTTCACGCCCCCGTACAAAAACTACAGCAAAATATTAAGAAGCGGCAGCGCCGTTACGAACAAACCATTCCAGATGAATACCTGCTTAAAATACAGGAAACGTATATGAGCTATATAAAAGAACATAACATACGCACAATTGTTATAGATGCCGGCAATGCAGATTTTTTAGGAAATGAAGAACACGTAAATGTTATAGTGGAGGCACTGGAAAAAGATTATCCTGAAGGACAGCATTATTTTACTTTACCATAATCAAAGACAGGTTTTGAACGAAGCTACAACCGTACGCCATGATCCGTTTGCCGCTGTAAAAATTCCTGAATACCGGAATATGATGACAGGCCGTTTTTGCTTCATTATGGCATTGCGCATGTTAGGAACATTAATGGGCTGGTGGATGTACGAACTAACCAACGATCCCTTAGCCATTGGTTTAATAGGCTTAACCGAAGTTATACCCGCTCTTTCGCTTGCCTTGTACGCAGGCCATGTAATAGATATCAGTGAGAAGCGAAAACTGTTGCTCAGGGGCGTAGCTGCTTACCTGCTTTGCGGCATTGTTCTTCTTCTTATTTCCACACATTATTTTTATAATCATACAGGTAAAAGCATTGTGATTGCAGGTATTTATACCATCATATTTTTTACCGGCATTATCCGTGCTTTTACAGGTCCTTCGTTTAATGCAATCATTGGTCAGATGATCCCCAAACACATTCTGCCAAATGCCATTACCTGGAACCAGGGCACATGGCTTTCAGCCTCGGTTGTGGGTCATGCTTCGGCAGGCTTTTGTATAGCTATGTTTAAAAATACAGGAACTTTAATCGTGATTGTTATACTGATTTCTATAGGCTTGTTTATGCTTGCCAAAATTTATGCAAAGCCTGCTGCCAATACAAACATTAATAAACGCACCTGGGAAAGCGTACGCGAAGGATTGCATTTTGTATTTAAAACAAAAGAAGTATTGGGGGCATTGTCGTTAGATCTTTTTGCCGTTCTTTTTGGCGGAGCAGTAGCAATGGTTCCGGTATATGCAAGAGACATTTTACAGGTTGGCCCCATTGGTTTTGGATGGCTGAATGCTGCTGCAGATTTAGGAAGTATCATTATGGTGATTGCGCTTACAATATTTCCGCTAAAAAGAAAACAGGGGCAAACTTTGATGTTTGTAGTTGCAGGTTTTGGAATTACCATCATCCTGTTTGGAATATCGAAAGTGTTCTGGATATCGTTTGCTGCTTTATTACTAAGCGGCCTGCTCGATGCAATTAGTGTAGTGATACGAGGAACGATCGTTCAAATGAAAACACCAGACGAAATGCGCGGCCGGGTGATGAGCGTAAACTCAATGTTCATTAACAGCAGCAATGAGTTAGGGCAATTTGAGAGTGGTTTAACGGCAAGGGTGATGGGGGTTGTTCCATCGGTGGTGTTGGGTGGTATGATGACATTATTGGTAGTAGCTGTTACATGGTTTAAAGCGCCTACATTGCGAAAGATGGAGTATTGAGATTTATTTTACCACATAGACACATAGGAACATAGAAGAAGTTTTTTTAGAATACGGCTTACTATGTATTCTATTTGTGCCTACTGTGCCAATGTGTTTCCAAAAAAGATAACATGAACTATAAACAATTAGGAAGATCAGACTTACAGATAAGCGAAATTGGTTTTGGTTGTATGTCATTAAAAGACAGCCCGCAGGAAAATGAAAGAATACTGCACCGGGCAACAGAGCTTGGCATAAATTATTTTGACACTGCTGATCTGTATGATAAAGGAATGAATGAAACATATGTAGGCAACGCATTAAAACACAAAAGGGATAAGGTAGTTCTGGCAACCAAAGTGGGTAACCAGTGGAGACCAGACGGCAGCGGCTTTGATTGGAACCCTAAAAAAGAATATATTCTTAACAGTGTTGAGGGAAGTTTAAAACGCTTGCAAACGGATTACATAGACCTGTACCAACTGCATGGCGGAACAATGGAAGACCCGATAGATGAAACCATCGAAGCTTTTGAAACACTGCAACAACAAGGCAAGATCAGGTATTATGGCATATCTTCAATAAGGCCTAATGTTATAAGAGAATTTGTTCAACGTTCTAATATTGTAAGTGTGATGATGCAATACAGTTTGCTCGACAGGCGGCCCGAAGAAACCTGTTTTCCATTATTGCAAAAAAACAATATTGGAGTGCTTGCCAGGGGCAGTGTGGCGCAAGGTTTATTAATTAATAAACCTGCAAAGGCATATTTAAATTACAACGAAGAAGAAGTAAAGCAAGCCGCAAAAGCAGTTGCATCTTTGTCTTCTAACCAAAGAAGCGCAGCACAAACTGCACTGCAATTTGTTCTTCAAAATCCGACTGTTACTTCGGTCGTTGCCGGCATCAGAACTTTAGAACAATTAGAGGATGCTGTAAAAACAGTAAGCACACCGTGCCTTACACCTGATGAGATGGAAACTTTACAGCAGGCAGTTAAAATTAATTATTATGATCAGCACAGGTAGCATAAAAAAAACCTCTGCAGCAAACCAATATTTAAAATAGCTTGATATAGAAGGGATGTATATTTTTACGATAAATACATTGGTGATTTATAAAATTAAGGCTGGTAAGAAATAATGTTGTTTAAAGATTATTACAAAATATTAGAGGTAACTCCTGCCGCTACTCAGGCAGATATTAAGAAGGCATATCGCAGACTTGCCCTAAAATATCATCCTGATAAAAACTTTGGCAACACGGTGTACGAAGCCAAGTTTAAAGAGATATTGGAAGCTTACCATATCTTATCCGATGTAAAGAAGCGACAGGATTATAACTACCAGCGCACCGATCATTCTCATTCTTACAGCAGGAAAAAAACTTACACTCCGGCTACGCCTCAAAGCATACTAAATCATACAATTGAACTTAGAAAAAAGGTTTCAGGAGTTGATCCTGACCGTATGAACAAGGTTGCTTTATTTCAGCAAACCCAACAGTTGCTCTCACAATTCAACATTCATATTTTACAGGAGAACAACGATGCTAAACTTAATAAGCGCATCATCGAAGAAATATTATTTTGTTCGCGCTATCTTCCATACGTACAGGTAGAAAAGATTTGCTTCCAGTTAACCGCCTTGGCAGGATCTGATAACTTGCTGTATCAAAGAATATATAAATTTTCCAAAGACCTCCGCGTAAAAAGTTATTGGAACAGATACAAAATTCTTGCAGCAATCATCATTGCTATTTTAATATGCTACGCGATGTATATAGTTAGCACCGATATCTAATCTCTCGTTCCCTTGCCCTTTACAAATCTTCCTAAGTTATACCTTTGCATACCATAGCTGTAACATCTTACTATACTTTAAAAGTAAAAATGTAAATTTGTACTTGATTGCAGCTATGCCAAAATTTTTTAATTATACAAAGGCAGTCCCTTTTGCCGTGTTTTTGCTTCCGGTCAACTTTTATATTCCCGGCTGATACCTACTCTTGCTTTTACCAAAGATGATTGTTTAGAATGGCTGTTAAGTAAAAATTATATGAAGAATATTAAGTTGATTGAAGTTCCATCCGAGATTGGAGCCGGTACCCGTGGTGCAAGTCTTGGCATTGATGCGATAAAGATTGCCGCTTTAGATTTTATGAGTAACTTTTTTGTTCACTTCCCTTCCGAAAAAATACCAACCGAAAATAACCTGCTTTTTGAACCCATTGCCTCGCCTTATGCAAAAAGAATTAAAGGTATTGCAACAATGTACGATAAAGTAAGCAAGGCTGTAAACGAGGCAATTAAAAGTAATTTTTTCCCCGTTGTTTTAAGCGGCGACCACAGCAACTCAGGCGCTACCATTGCCGGTATTAAAATGGCAAAGTCAAAGAGTAAACTTGGCGTAATTTGGTTAGATGCACACGCCGATCTTCATACGCCATATACCACTCCTACGGGTAATCTTCATGGCATGCCTCTGGCCACTGCTATTGCTGAAGACAATGCTGAGAATTCAGTGCATGAGTTGGATGAAGAAACCAAAAAACAATGGGAGTATTTAAAAACCATTGGAAATATATGCCCAAAAATACTGCCTGAAGATGTTGTTTTTATTTCGCTGCGCGACTATGAGAAAGAGGAACAGGCTTTAATAGAAAAACACGGAATAAAAGTTATAACCTCTAACGAAGTTAGAAGAAAAGGACCCGAAAATATTGCGCGCACTGTAATAAGATATCTGAGCGATTGCACTGATATTTATGTAAGCTTTGATGTTGACTGCCTCGATTCCTCCATCTCCAAAGGAACGGGAACACCGGTAAGCAATGGCTTGCGCGAAAGAGAAGCCGAAGACCTGATAAGTAAGTTTATGCAAAACCGCAAGATCTGCTGTTTCGAGATTTCAGAAGTTAATCCTACCCTGGATAAAGAAAACCTGATGGCAGAAATTGCTTTTAATATCTTACAACGAAGCGCAAATATTTTGATGATGAATTGATATACATTAACATGTTCTATCTGCTATAGAAAGCTCCAGGCGAAATAGTTTTTAATACATACTTTAGTAAATCTGGTTACCGGCCTTCAAAACCAACAGGTGCTTTTATTTTATCGCCACTTTAAAACTGCAGGAGCTTTTTGTGGAGTTATTGAAGGAGTTCCGGTGGCAATGGCAGGCCACCCGTTTTCGAACCTAATTTTATCAATCAGCATTACTCGTGCAAACACCGGCGTTGCTGTATTTATAGCATGATATATAATCCAGTATTGGTTGGCGGCATCTTTTACAACAGAATTATGACCGGGGCCTTTCCATGTTTCATTACGTTCTAATATTACACTGCTTTTTTTTCCTGTAGCTTCAGCCATAGTTTCAAAAGGGCCCGTTGCCGATTTAGACCGTGCTGCCATTACCGCATAATGTGCATTCTCGCCACAACAATTATCACCCGAATACAACAGATAATAGTAGTGACCATAATAAACCATCCATGCTCCCTCAACCAGTTTTTGGTAATTTTCAGGATCTTTGTCTGCAATAGGACGTATAACATCAGTAGCAACACTGCCTGTTTTAAAACTTAAACGATCCTCCGCCAATTCCTGCACTTTAATTGCTTTAAAGCCCGAACCCCAATATAATAATTTTTTTCCTGTAACCGGGTCATCAAAAGCCATCGGATCAATATTTACGAAAGTTTCACCGCACAATAAAGGTGTTCCTTTATCTGTAAATGGTCCTTCAGCATTTTTAGAGGTTGCCACACCAATACACTTCCCTATCGTATCGCTGATAGACTCGCCCGAATAATATAAATAGTAAGTTTTATTATTCTTATTGTAAATAACGTGAGGCGCCCAAAAATCTTTATTTGCCCAACCTGGCCTTACAGGTAAAGCATCGCCTAAATTTTGCCAGTTAACCAAATCTTTAGATTTAGCAACCTGTATGTTTATTGTTTTGCCATTTATGCTGGTGTTAGTTCCATAGGCATAATAATAACCATCACCTGCTTTAATAACTGTAGGGTCGGCAAAGTTTTGATTCAACACGGGGTTGGTATAAGTTGAAACTAATTTACTTTTTGCACCGGGTTGTGTTTTTAGTTTATGTGCTGAACTTACCTGTGCATTTGAGGAAGTGCCGATGCTTACAGTAAATATTATTGCCGCAGCTATAGCCTGAATGAATCTGTTAGCAAAACTTATTTTTCTCATTATTGAAAGTGATTTTGAGAAGGTATTATTAACTCCATTAAGAAGGCATTTATACTTTATACGAAAACACCAAAGCTGTTTTGCTTTGGTGTTTAAGAAAGATACTTACGAGTATATGTCCTTAGTAGCCGGGGTTTTGTGCGAGGTTCGGATTAAGTGTTACTTGCCTGTTCGGTATGGGTAACAGTTCTTTACTTTTATCATTGCTTGGCGTATGATCCCACCATGCTGTGGTAACGAATTTATCAAAACGAATAAGGTCCTGGCGCCTGAACCCTTCAAAAATAAACTCGCGCCCTCTTTCCTTAAGCAATTCATCCATTGTTAATGTAGCGGTTGTGTATGCTTCTGTAGTCCAGTCACTGGCAGAGAATGATCTTTTTTTACAGGCATTTATCAGATCCACAGCTTCCTGTGTAGCCACACCATTATTTTTTCTCATAAGAGCTTCGGCCTTTGCAAAATAAACCCAGGTCAACCGATAAAGCGACCAGTCCACAGCCTGGTAATTAGCAACATCCGTAGTTAACCCTAATTTATATTTATTGAAACGTACACCACTGTTTTCTTCACCTGTAGTCATATTAGAGGGGAGTGAGTTTGGATCCTGACCCGTTTGTAGTGAAGAATTTCTCCGCACATTATCTACAAAAACCAAAGGCTTTAGATAATATTCCCGATTTTGGGTGCCTGTTACCGGAGTAGTAGTTCCATATACGTATTGAGGGCCTATCAGAAACCATTCTTTCTTGCGCATATCAGTATTCTTATAAAAACCATCGTAAACACCGGGAATAACAATTACACCATTGTTACCGGTGCGGGTAGAACCGTTAATTAGTTTCTGGTTGAAGTGATAAAAATCACCTGGCCATTGTGGAGCAGAACTTCCTTTTGGCGGATCGTAGGTAATGGATAAAAGAATTTCTTTAGATTTAGTACTGTTTCTCGGGCTATAGGTATCAATTATATTCTGATCTAATGCTACAGCTCCTGATTGTCCGCCCGCCTGTCCTGATATGATTGTATTACAAGTTGCTATGCAATCATCCCACCTGGCAGTGCCTGTCCATTTAGCAGCATTCAGATACAATTCAACCAACATGGCATCGGCGCCTGCTTTATTCATCCTACCAACCATAGCAGAAGAAAGGACGGGTATCTTGTCAATGTTATCCTTAATGTCCTTCTCAAGAAAAGCACATACTTCAGCCCGTGACTTTGTCGGTATATTCAATTCACCAACTGTAGTAGCAATAGGCACATTTCCCCATAGATCCGTTATTTTCAACAGGGTAAAATCTCTGAAAAGCTTTAACTCAGCTACGTAGGCATCTTTTTCTACCTGGGTTATTCCCATTTGGGTAAGGCTGCGCTTCTCCAGGTTTTCAATTGGCTGGTTGCAAAGTCCCAACCCCCACCACATCAGGTTCCACGGACCCCAAACAGCGTCGTCATCATTTGTCCATTGATGGTAATGATCCCTTATCCAGTTACCGCCATCCTGTCCGTCAATTCCTTTAACCGGCCATGCTAACTGGTCCGCAGACAGTTCACTAACGCGCCACCAGCCGTTTTGTCCCGGAGTAGACCATGCATTTGCATGGGTATAAGGCCTAAGCACGGCAGATAATACCTCTGGTTTGCTGTTATAAAAATTTTCTGCCACATATCGGCTGTACACTGACTCATCGAGCTTGGTACAGGAATTCACCGCCAGCAAGGGCAAAATAAAAAGAAGATACTTAGATATATTTTTCATTTTTTTTTTGTTTGTTCGTTTTAGAAACCAATATTTAAACCGATTAAAAATGAACGGGTTCTTGGGTAAGGGCCACGGCTATCCATACCTGGTGCCTGGCTCTGGTCGTTTGAAAAAACATCATTGACAAAATCCGGATCATTACCAGTATATTTTGTAAAAATAGCCAGATTTTGGCCAGTGGCATAAATTCTCAGATTACGAATATATGAGGAGTTCAAGTGGAAATTATAGCCAAGCGTCATTTCATCTACCTTAACATAGTCTCCTTTTTCAAGATAATAATCCGAATACTGATAGGTATCTCTTAACTGGTCATTTTTTTCAAAAGTGCTTTTTAATACATTTGTAGGCAGTACGGCTCTGGTGCCATAACCAAGGTCATTCACATTTAGAATGTCAAAGCCAAACTTTCCCCGTAAGAATAGCCTGAGATCAAAATTTTTATATCTGAACGTATTTGTCCAAGAGGCATAATACTTTGGTATCCCATTTCCAATAATGGCAAGATCAGTTAATGTTGGATCGTTGGAAGTGTTGATCTGATTAAAAGGTACTGCTGCTTTGCCATCAGCCTTGTAAAATAACCATGTGCCATTAGGATCAAAGCCTGCAAATCTTTTACCATAGAAATTTCCCAGTACATCACCTTCAACTATGCGGACTGCTCTGCCCAATGCGCCGGCGCCTGGAATATTGCCAAGAAATTGCGGGCTGCCTCTAAAACCAGTGGCATTAAACTTTGTTAGTTTGCTGGTGGCATGACTGGCAGCAATGTCCATATCCCAGGTAAAATCACGTTTCTTGATAATAATGGCATTTAAGGTGAGTTCTACCCCGTTATTTGCAATAGTTCCAACATTTGCTAAAATAGTGTTCCTTACATATGCAGGAAGTTGTGTTTCAAAAGTACCTAACAGGTCAACAGTATTACGGCGGTACACATCTATTGCACCAGTCAGCCTGTTATGCAACAAGCCGAAATCAACTCCGAAGTTCAACTCTTTTTTCTTTTCCCATTTCAGGTCAGGATTCGGATTCCTGTCCGGACCATATGTTTGCCTCCAGACGCCATCAGGATATATATAAGTGTTACCGGTACTTAGGGTAGTAAGTGAGGAGTAATTGGGGAAGCCCTGGTTACCTGTAATTCCATATCCTACCCTGAATTTCAGGTTATTGATAAATGCAACATTCTCCATGAAGCTCTCTTTACTAATGTTCCAGCCAATAGAGGCAGCAGGAAAATTACCCCACTTATTATTTGCACCAAACCTTGAAGAACCTTCGCGACGTATGATGAAAGTAGCCAGGTATTTTCCGTTAAAGGCATAATTAGCCCTTCCGAAAAATGCAATCAACTTGTTATCCTGTTTTTCACTGCCCGCACCCCCTCTATATATAGCAGCGGCACCGAGGCCATTACCAGCCCCGATATTGTTTTCCTGAAAAATATCATTTATAAACCCTGTATTGGAAACATTAAAGGAGGAAAAAACATTATACTGGTAGCTATAACCAGCCAAGCCAGTAACCACATGTTTGCCTATCGTTCTGTTATAATTTAAAGTAGGCTCAAAAGCATAGTTATTTTCTATATAAGATCCTTTGTAAGCGTAACCGCCACCACCATAGCTTTGAACGGAAGAACGGGAAGCAAGGGTGCGGTACTGATCATCGGTATAGGTGTTTCTTTGTAAAGAACCAAAAACAGAAGCGGATAACCCTTTATAAATATCAAGGGTCATTTTTGCATCCAGGGAACTTGTTTGTTGTGTCCTCCAATTGGTTTCCTGGCTTAAACGTGCAAGCGGGTTAGCGGTAGTGGCATCTTCAGCAAAGGTGCCGTCCGGCTTATAAATTGGTGCGGTGGGATTACGGGTAAGTGCATTTTCCCAATCAATACCACTGCCAAGCAAATTGGCCCTGTTAAAGTTGGTAGCAACATTAACCTGGGCAGACAAACGATCATTAAAACCTTTCTGGTTAATGCTTAGCCGTGCCCCATAATTTTTGCGCCCGCTTTCTTTAGCAATACCCTGTAGATCCTGGTAAAACATGCTTACCCTGTAACTGGTATTGTTACTGCCGCCTGATAGTGCCAGGTTATGATACTGGGTAAGGTTATTATGATTTAGTAAAGCATCATACATATCATCAGAAGAACCGAGGTCGTATTGACTGCCTATCACACCTTCTGCAATTTTAGCCCTATAGTCAGCAGCCGTAAGAAAATCGGGCCTATACGCAAGGGATTCTTTCCTGAAGTAAGTGGAGTAATCAAATCTTCCCGGACCTGCTTTTCCTTTTTTAGTGGTAACTAAGATAACGCCTCCGTTTGCACGGGTACCATAGATAGCCGCAGCGGAACCATCTTTAAGTATATCTATTGAAGCGATATCGTCCTGTTGCAGCAAATCGAGATTACCGCCTGGTATTCCATCTATAACTATGAGCGGCGAATTACTGCCCTGAAGGGAAGTAGCTCCTCTCAAAATGATGGCTGCACCGGAATTGGGGTTATTACTGGTTCTTGTAATGGTTAAACCTGCTACTTTACCCTGTATCAGATCCAACGGATTACGTGCACCTCCCTGCCGGAAGTCCTCCGGACCTACCGTTGAAGTAGCAGAAGTAACCTCCCCTTTCTTTTGGGTACCATAACCCACTACCACTACTTCATCCAGCGATTTTGTGCCAGGCTGCAAAGGAACTTCGACACTGTTTGAACTTCCTAATGTAACATCCTGAGTACCGAAACCTACGGAAGAAATGGTGAGGCTTCGGGCATTCTGAGGTACACTAATTGAAAATGTACCATCCGTGGCAGTAGAGGTACCAAGGTTTGTGCCCTTAACCACTACAGTGGCACCGGAAACGGCTTCGCCGTTGCGGGCATCGGTAACTCTGCCGGTAATTACCCGGCTTTGCGCAAATACTCCTTGCGCCATTAATAAAAGTATCGTGCAAACCGTTATACGTTGCACAATACTAAAGTAAACTTGTTTCATTTTTTTTGAGGCAATTTTAAGGTGAAAATATAGGTTTGAAAAATTGAAGAGGAAATTCCTGAGAGGAATTTTACATACTTTAAGCAATGTAATAATAATTGTTTTGGTGTATCAAAAAGTTCTTTCGCAAGTAAATTTATGAAGAAAGCATGAAATTGATTTATTTTTATAAAAAACATTTTATACTATTTCTGTTATCAAATGCTATTCTTTTGCTTTGATGGAGCTCTTCAATGAACTCGGGCAATCCGAAGATGAATAAATATGAAATAATAATTTATTGGAGCACGAATGATGGAGCATGTGTTGCGGAGATGTCGGAATTAAAAGGATGTACTGCACACGCAGATACGCAAGATGAAGCTTTAAGAGAAATAAATGCTGAGGCGAAAGAATGGCTAAAAATAGCTAAGGAAAAAGAAATAGCTAATTCATGAACCAAAGGGAAACTTATGTTTGCCTGATCTTTAAAAGTAGAAGTGACTTGCGTTTTCTATGTTTTATGAAAACTACATTTAGTAAAGGATTGCAATTTGATAAACAAGAAAACGAAAGTTGATACGATCTGAAACTAATTGCTTAAGGAGTTTTTGATGATTTGAAAATTAGAGGTACACTCTTAAACTAATTTGTTGGTATAAATTTTAAATATAAAATTGGTATAAATTTTAAATATAAAACATGATAAGAGAACTTATTTCCAATTTACGAAATTCAAACCATTTGAAAGGAACATGGTCAGAAAAAATTTCAACATTTTTTACTTTAACCCGTCTTCAAATAAAAAGTAAAATATTATAGAATTTCACCATAATATAAATGAAGGTAAATCAATGTTATCATCGTTTCTGCACAAATTTGAATCAAAAGGATTTAATTACAATATGAAAGCAACTTTTTCCGACATAAATTGTTATCAAGATGTATTAGTACATTTTTATAAGAAATAATTTTCTGCCAACCGAACTGAAGACTTCATCCACTGCTCTCCGTAGAATGTTTGCTCATCAATTCCCGATATAAATATATTTGGTTCATCATTATTACAGACACAATCTTACTATTATTAAATGGTATAATAAATTTTTAGAATACTTGAATTGGTGAAGAGTAACATTAATTTCCCTCATCAATCCTCTCAAAAACCTTAGCCCCACTCTTGCCAAATAAGCGAAGCGCGAGTTCTTTACCTGCGCCTTCCGGATGTTTAAAAATCATTTTTTCGTTGCTTACGATACTCTTATCTGTGCCACTTTTTACATTAATGGTAGCTTCATATTTGTCTCCGCGTTTTGCAAAATTTACATTTGCAATAGCTGTGGTGGCATCGGCATCGTTTGTCCAATCAATATTGCAACCTTTAATTTCCTTCAACACTTCTTCAGTCTTGTCATCATCCAAACCACCGGTTGTTAATTTCATTTTCATTTTAATGCCTGAAAAAGGTACTAATTGCGGATAGTCTTCGTATAAAGCATTGCAGTAAAAATCATGATCTCTTTGGTTGCCATATTCATCATTGCCTTTTGATAAACCTTCGTACAATCGGGCTAAAAATAGTTTTTCGTTTGAGGTGTCAAGCTGAACTTCCCTTACCAATTGCTGATAGCCTTCAAAAGCTTCGCGTTCATCATTTCCTTCCCATTCCATTTGGTAAGTGAACAACTTGAAATACCGTTTTAAGTTTTGGCGTGGATCTGTCTTTTGGTAGTTCTCATACTTTTTGATGAAGTAAGCCGGACTAAAATCTTTGATGAGGTAATAAGCTTCATCAAAAGTGGTTGTGCCTTCGCCGCAAAACAGGTCATAAACAGTACGGTCTCGCTCAGGGTTTGCTGACAATTGATTGATAAGCACATACTGCATCAGTATCTTCTGAATTTTAAGTGCAGCAACTTTGTACAGCCCTGTTGGAGAATACCACCATCCTTTATTGGCAAATTTAACCAGCGCAATTTTCTTTTCCGTTAACTGCAGTTTAAGCATGTTTATAGCAAACTCGTATTGGCTTTGTGTTAGTGTTGTTCCGATATGTAACTCTTTAAAATCAGTTGCTTTGCGCAGTACATATTCGGCACTATCGAGCTGGCCATCGTATAAATAGCTTCTTCCCAATGCAATATTGTACCAGCCAAAGCCGGGAGTAGAGCCGGAACTTTGTATAGCTTCCATACACATAGCCATTGCCTCTTTGGTTCGCCCGCCATACACATGCAGCATGGGAAGATAATAATAAGGCTCGCGCAATACCTTTTGAAAATATTTATACTTATCCCGGTTCAGGTATTCAATTGCTACGCCCAATTCACCTACCTCGTGTTTCATGTTGCCGTAGTTGTTCCACGAAACAGTGCCTGCTTCTGCAAGGCGCTGATAGTAATATTCGCTGCTGTCGTAATTTTTATTATAGGCATGCAGCAAAGCAAGATAGTGATACACATTCAGCCGGTCTGATTCAGCCTGGCCCGGCCCGTACCATAAATTGTTGCGGGGCTCGTTGTAATCAATTTTTGCAAATGCAGCGTAACAATGTGCAAAAGCCATCTTCTCATTATCTTCAACTGAGTTTTTAAGAAAAGAAAAATTTTCTGAAGTAAAGAAACGGTTGCGATGAAATGTCCATGCTTTGGTAGTTTCAATAGGCAAATGTTCTTTTGGAAAGTTGTAACTGGCAACGCGATCAAGCACCCACATTACACTGTCGGCCATCTCAAGGTTGTCGTAACATTCTTTCAACGAGTTGGCGAGCTGAAGATAATCAACATAGCGCGTCATCGAAGCCATGTAAGCCTGCGGCGAATTAAAAACAGTTCTCAGGTTGATGCCATAATCTTTTTCAAAAAGAACAAAAGCTTTTCGAAGCGGAGGAATGGAGTTTTTAAAGCCAAAATAATCACTGCTTTTTTCTAACTTATATGTTCCCTCTAACATGTAGCCGACATAGTAGGTGCTGTCTAATCTTATAAATTCGCGGCTGCGGGGCAGGGCATCTTTATCAACAGGATTTACGCCCACACGCTTTGCATCAATCTCGTAGCGGGCTGCCTGCTTTGCGCTTTCCTGAGCAAAGGAAGTGCTTGCAAGTAAAAAGAAGACGACCGACCACAGACAACGGACGACCGCTAATTCAAATTTGAATATTGATCCTTGATTATTGAACATTAATTATTTGTACTATTATTTCCTGATAGCCCAATGCCCTATTGACTTACTGACCTAATGACTTATTGACTAATACCCTATCTTCAGCTTACTCAATCTGTCCATCTCCTTATTTAAAATGGCGGCAAGCGATTTGGCTTTTGCATCTTTATTGCGATAAACAAGACGGTGATCAAGAACGGCTGGCGTTATCTTTTGAAGATCATCTTCGGTAACGAAAGTGCGCCCGTTAACCAAAGCAAAAGCTTTCAGGCATTTTAAAAAAGTGATCCCGCTTCGTGTTGATGCTCCTAAAACAATATCCTGGTGGCGACGGGTATCCCATACAATGTTTCTTACAGCCTTTACAATCTCCTGGTGCACGTGTACCTTTTCGGCTTCATCCTGCAGGAACAATATCTCTTCCATGCTTAACACCTGGTGAATGTGCGTTAGATTATCGGCAATACCTAAATAGTTGTTGTATATATCCAGCTCAGTTTCTTCATCCACATATCCAAAAACGATCTTGATAAAAAAGCGGTCTAACTGTGCAGCAGGAAGGGGATAGGTTCCTTCCATTTCAACAGGGTTTTGAGTGGCAATAGTGAAGAACATTTTTTCGAGCGGGTAAGTATTTTCACCAACGGTTATCTGGTGCTCGGCCATACACTCCAGTAAAGCTGACTGCACTTTTGGAGAAGCCCGGTTTATCTCATCAGCCAGCAGAACATTACAAAACAAAGGACCTTTTTTAAAGATGAACTCTTTGTTTGCATCATCAAAAATATGAGAGCCTAACAGATCCATGGGTAAAAGATCGGGCGTGAATTGAATGCGCTTAAAAATAACGCCGCCTTCATTACTTCTGCCCGAAATACTTTGGGCAAGGGTTTTTGCCATAACAGTCTTGCCTGTTCCGGGATTATCTTCCATTAAGATATGACCCTTTGCAAGCAAGGCAGTAAGGATGAATTGAATTTGCATACGCTTTCCGCGTATAACCGTTTCTATATTTTCTACCAGCTTTTGAATATTCTCCAAAGCTTCATCTATCTGTATATTTTGTTCTGTTATGGTTTGCTCCATGCCTAGCTGATTTTTGATTTTGTAAAGTAACTGAGGGTATTATAAATATTTAAGAACCTGCTGAACCTTGTTTTAAAAGGAACCTTGTCTTTTACCTGGTGTTTAAATGGTTCATAAAAACTCTGTACCAACGTTTGTTCGTTAGCAGACAAAGGAGTTGTGCTGTACTTAACTTTCTGATAAACGTTTGTGAACTTATTGAAGCTAGAACCAAAGTGTTTGTCAATAGTTTCTGCAAATTGCTGCGGACTTTGATTAGTTCTTATAAAACCTAACTGGTTTAAATAATACATACACGCATTATAAATATTGTAAGCGTTAGCGCGTGGATTTTTATTGCTCTTTGCCTTAGCATTTAAGTATTGCCAGATGAGATAGGGCGATGCAAACACAAGCAGTATAAAACCAAGTATAACCGCTAATGTGATCCATAATGCTTTTACCCAATCGAAAGGTTGGGCAGGTTTAGCCTCCAGCTTTTCGCGTTCTTTTTTCTGCTCTTCGGTCTCCATTATCTTAATCTCGTCAATAGGTGCAGGCCTGGGGATTTTATTAATCACCGAACCAACGCTGTCCATTTCATTTGCTTCAATATTCTTGAGCACTTCAGCATACGAAACAGCCACAATGCTTGTTCCGGGTTTTACATCGCTCAGTTTGCCTGCGCCGGTATCTTTTGTAATTGCCGCAACTGATACATCCATGAAAAGATCTTTAGGCAATGTTGTGGGTATTTCTTCATCGTGATACAACAGCTTCGTAACCTTCATTGTAGCTCTTTTTGCTGTGGTATCTACACTTACTGCCTCACCGTTTGCAACCAATAATGCCTGTTGTGTATTCATAGGTGGTGTTCCATCAGGCTGAGGTGATTGCTGAGTATTAACGTCCGGGACGGTGGTATCAAAATCTATCCATCCATAACCCGGAAAAAATAGTTGTACCCATGCATGTGCCTGGTCGGCATAGAACCAATACCAGCCGGGGTTTTTACTGCTTCTGTCAACCGTTAAAAATCCTGCAGCAATACGGCTTGGTATGCCTAAGGCACGTAGCATAAATAAAGTTGCGCCGGCATAATAGGCGCAGTAGCCTTTCCTGTTTTCAAACAGAAAGTAGTTTAGCTTGCTTGCACTTGGCAAGCCGGGAACGCCCGGATTATCGCTGTATCTGAATAATGGCTGACCAAATTCATCCTTGCTTGTAAAGAAATCCCTGATGGCGATCATTTTATCTACCGGCGTTTTGGCGTTCTTTGTTAAGCTTTGCGCGAGTTCTCGTATGCGGTTATACTCTTCATTTTGTGGCATGAAAGTATAGTAATCCATAAATTTTTTATCCATGCCCCGATACGAATTGGAGTTGCGCAACTGCTCAAAGCGTTGCTTCTGAAAAGCCTCTAAACTTTGATTACCTGCCGGATTGTAAATGAAGTAGGCGCTGTTTAAATCGCTCACCCACATCTTTGCCCTGTAAGCGCTTTTAAACTGATTTTTATATTCTCCTTCAACAGGAATAGGCTGGCAGAAAAAAGCTGTTGACGGGGCGATATATTCCTTAGGTGAAAGAGCCACTTTATAAACATCAGCCGAAACGATCTTCCTGTTAAGTGTAGCCATTGTATTACGAACAGCATTGGAATCTGTTTTTACAAAGTATAACGGTATCCTCGAAGGATCGGGACTAAAAAGATCGTTGTAAGGAACGCCTTTATCTTCCTCGAAAGTTTGGGTGGTAGTATCGAACTTAGTGTAGTAAGTTGAGGTAAAGTATAAAGGATTAGGCGTTCTGCCGTCAGGAAAATAGTTATCAAGCTTAGCAACAAAAACAAGGCGTTTGTCTTTACTCAGCGAACTGGTAAGCTTCATCTGGTCTTTATTGCTCAGGCTGCCATCCCTGTTTTGTTTGGTCATGCTTTCTTTGCTGCCCTTATCTTTTCCTCCTCCTGTGCCGCCCCAATCATGCTCGATTGCCTTGAACTCTTTTTGAAAGATCAACAACAGGCTGAATAGTACAACAAGTGCCAAAGCTAAAAACCCTGCTAACCGTTTTGTAATGAACCAGCCGAAACCCTGCTCATCTTCATTCATGTTTCGAATAAGCTCAGCAGTATAAATAATATAAAAGCTATAAACCAATACAGGAGCAAAGGCCGCAATAAGTGAATTAGCCGTGAAGTCGGTAGTTTTACTTACAACAATAACCTGCATCGCAAGCAAAAAAACTGACCAGATAATAGTGAAATATTTTGACCGTGAAAATCCATACCCTGCTAACCAACCTGCTGAGAAAAGCAGCGTAAAAATTAAAAACTTAACTGAAACAAAAAATGCATCAAACTCGCCAACACTGATGCTGCCGAGCAGTTTATAAACAATAAAGTAAATACCAAACAGCAGCAATGCGGTGGTAATAAAACGGAAACGGTAGCCATAAAAAATAATTGCGGTTATTATACCGGTAGCAAAATATATCCCCTGCTCAAACCACTTGTTTTGCAGCAGTGCATAATAATGATTAACGTTAAATAATAAGTAAAAAGCCAAAGCTATTGTTGGCAATGCCAGCAACAGTAGTTGAGCAGTTACTTTTTTCCAGCTATGAAATCTTCCTATCTGCATAACCTCACCCTCGGTCCCTCTCCCTGCAAAGGAGAGGGAAGCTATTTTATTTTTTGTTTAAATTTTTGTACTAACCCAATCGTCATTGCGAGCCTTGCGCAGCTTGGCGAAGCAATCTGATTTCACCACATCAGCCTGTTCTTACTTTAGCAGACTGCTTCGTCGTTCCTCCTCGCAGTGACGAACAACTACCACTTTGCCATTCATCTGCGTGTTCTTTGTGCTGTATTTTTTCTTTGTGCCTTTTGTGGCTTAAATAAGTTTTACCACAAACACTAAGTATTTCACTAAGTGCACAAAAAATTGTTTTATAACTCCACAGGAGTTTGATACTTTTCCAATATCTCACGCAATCGTTTTTCGTTCTGCATAATCTTTACACGCAATGGTGAAAAACTCCATGCTCTTTTATATACCTCAATATCATTTTTCTGGTTTTGTACAAACACCCATTGCACCCAATCGAACACATTTGGCTTGAACAAACTCTCTGTTAATTTTATAAATATAAAAGTAATGTCACGGCCGTGTTTTTCAATCAGATCGTGCACCTCGCTGGCATCACTTAACGAAGAAATAACTACTATCGAAGCATCGTTTGTTTTAACGTACGTCTTCAGGTCTTTAGACTGGTGCCATTTGCTGGTGCTGATGCTGTATTTAACCCATTGCTGTTCGTCGGACACGTTATTTTTTGCCACTTCCTGGTCTGGGATGTATCGTACTTCAAAGCCTTGTTTTACCAGGTTTTGATAAATGTTCCAGGTTAGGGTTTTATAATAATTGAGGAAAGGAACTTCAACAGGCCCGTTACCTTCAGTATCAAACCGGCTGTAGAAAGATGCGTACAAATAAATGTGCGAAGCGTACGGATCCATTATTTCAGGAATTCGTACCACCAGCTCTTTATTCTTTGCATATATCTTCCACACAATTCTTCTTACATCGTCATTGTTTTCAAAATTTTTATAGTTCAGATGTTCACCTTCCACTTTTCTAAGCTCTTCAATTCTCGTGTTGGTTTCTTCTGTTTTGCGTGGAGATACTTTTAAGTCTTTTACGATCTTTGAAGTAGGTTGTGTAAAAAAAATATTCTTTGCAGGCAAGTCAACCGCAATAGAAAAAAACTGGAATACATCTTCAAAATAAAGTATCGCTTTCTCAACATGGTATTCTTTTATCTGGGGTAATGGCCAATGATAAGTACCCTCGATAGTTGTGCTGAAAAATTTACGCCTACTGCTTTCTAATAAAGAGAACTTTTGTGAAAAGTTGTCCCTATCGTATAACAGCCGCAGTTTTATAAACCCGAAAAAAGGCTTCAAGACGGGATGAATAAACAGCCGAACGGTTTGTTTATCGTGCAACTCGCTTTCTTTAAGATCGGTACCAATGCGAAAGTCTATTCCTTTTTTTCTTTTATAATAGAGAAAGAAAATGAATGACACTACAACCGACAAAAGCGCTAACGAAACAATAACAAGACAAAACCAAAGGGCAACATTCAGCAGCAAAGTATAAATATCTGCAAAGGCTGTATCGGCTTTTATGGTGTCACTATGCAATGCACGCCAGCTAAAAGCAGCAGCAATTACAAAAACAAAAAAGTAAACAGTGAAGGGAATATAAAAACCGGCTTGTTTAATCTTATTGCCCCATCTTAAAATCTTCGTATTCATTTGCGCCGACAAGTTAAAGAAAAGATAGATTTATAATAAAAAGAGTTGAACCGGCAAAAGTATTTTTAACCGCCTTTTCACTTTCTTTGCGGCTTTACTATGGTTGGCAAAATTAGTTATGATAGTTGCAGGTGTTGTGGCAGTAATGCTATAACGAAAGTTTTAGAATGCGCAGATCATTCAGTTACGAAAGAAGATTTTGAGATTTGGGAGTGCAGTAATTGTACTTTCCGTTTTACCCAAAATGTTCCTGATGAGGCAAGCATTGGCGCCTACTATCAGTCTGCTGAATATGTTTCTCACAGCGATACAAAGCAGGGATTAATTAACCGGCTTTATCACATAGTAAGAAACCATACTTTAAAAAGTAAGCGAAACGTGGTACAAAAAGTAACAAAATTAAAAAGCGGCCATTTGCTGGATGTTGGTGCCGGAACCGGCGCTTTTGCCCATACTATGCTGCAGGCAGGATGGAAGATTACAGGACTTGAACCTGATACAACTGCAAGAGCGAATGCTTTATTAAACTATGATCTGAAATTAAGCGAACTCACCAACCTTCACCAGCTTGAAAGTAATTCGTTTGATGCTATTACCATGTGGCATGTGCTTGAGCATGTTCATGATTTGCATGGATATTTAGAAACGTACCTGCGAATTTTAAAACCTGACGGAAGATTAATTATTGCTGTTCCAAATTATACCAGCTACGATGCTGCTGTTTACAAAGAATATTGGGCTGCTTATGATGTACCGCGTCATCTCTATCATTTTTCGCCGGCAAGCATGCAGACTTTGTTGGAGCAAAAAGGGTTTTTGTTAGAAACAGTTAAGCCCATGTGGTTTGATAGTTTTTATGTAAGTATGCTTAGTGAGAAGTACAGAAATGGTAAAGAAAATTTTGTGAGAGCGGTTTGGGTTGGAATAATTTCTAACCTGAAAGCGGTTTTTAATATTAGAAGATGCAGCTCGGTTATTTATGTTATTCGGAAAAAGTAGCTTCTTCACTCTTTGTGTCGTCATCCTGAATTAATTTCAGTATCTCTTGTCATACTTGCTCATTGAGTTTATAGCTGTTGAAATTCAGTTCAACCTCTTTGCCAGGAGATGTTGAAACAAGTTCAACATGACGAGCTTTTACTTAACGACATCAAAATCCATTTCACAATATCCCAAAAAACCCACTAATCCCAGTTCAGACCATTCACCCCAGTTGAGACAATATTTTTCTGCCCCTGCTTTTAAAAGCTGCTGTTTCATTATCCCCAAGCTCTTCAATTAAAAGCTTTAGCTCAGGCTTAATCTCAGGGTATTTTTTAGAAAGGTTAAACAAGGTAGTGAGAGAAAAAGCTTTGATTGCAGCCGGCGTAGCCGGCGTTTCGATAAATTGAAAACAGGCATTCATCACTTCTCCATGCAAAGTTTCGGGTATTTCAACCTGCTGTAGTATTCTTACTGAATTTCTTATTACAGCATCATGCGCCTGTTTGTTTTGTAACTGTGCAACTAATGTTGGTATGTAAGGTTTTATTATTTCCGGCTTTTGTTGTGCTGCTATGCTTACACTCCAGGCAGCCCGTTGTGCAACGCGGTATTCTTTATCCAAAAAACACTGCATCAACTCATCAAAGTTTTTTTTAGAAGCACATGCATAATCTGCGATCTTCTTTGCCTGCTCTTTAGAATGTTCTTTCAATAATTCTGCACGAATTTTCATAATGGTCATTAGGTGATTAGGTCAATAAGGCATTAGGCTAATAATGGAATAGTTTGTATCATCGTCATCCTAAACTAATGCTGGTTCATGTGAATAAGCTTTATATCCTGATAATCCCAATAATCCCCTTCAATCCCGGTTCTACTAATGCGGCAACCTGAAAGAAACTCCTGCTTCAATAAAATTATCAGGTGCATTTTTTGTAATGCCAAAGCCTCCGAAAATATCAAACTGCAAATTAGGCTTCACTTTGTATAAAAAACCAGCATCCAATCTATAGTCAGGGCTTTCTTCACCTGAAAACTGACTTAAAGCTTCAGCAAATACTTTCATTTTATCGGATAATGCTAACTGTGGCGAAAGGGTTAGCAGATAATTTGCATGAACATCTTCAGGCTCCCATTCAATGCCTGCATTATATACCAATTGTATTTTTTTACTTAATGTATTTTCCATCGCTAAACGAAAAGCAGGGGCAACGTAATCACTTTCAAAATCGGGCGAAGCTAACTTTGGCAAAGCGGCTCTTGCAACAATCGAAGTGTTTGGAAGCGCACCTTTTTCTTTAAAAAGATTATATTTTATACCCACTCTTACCGGTTCAATGCCGCTTGCCACTTTGTGTTTATTGGGAGTGTATTCGTAATCGCCTTCATCTTCTATAAGCACACGTAACTCTAATTTTTTTGTTAGACCGTATTTTAACAAAGCGGTAGGGTAAACGTATTCATCCACCTGCAGCCCGTTTGTTTTGTCGTGCTGCTTTTGAAAACCTGCCTCTACCTGAAACCGGTTCTTAACTACAGTTTTTGGCGTAAACGATAAACTCGGGCGGTCTGTTTCCATTTCATCTTTATTGTCCTGTGCTATAGAAACAAAGGGAGCAATAGCAACCAGCAATATGAAGTGTAATTTTTTCATTCAATAACTTTTATAGTGTAATGCTAATTGAAGATGCAGGATAAAGTCAGGTTTTACTCGGGCAATGTGGTTAACAAAGTGGAAGTTAACGGTAGCTTCTTTATTATTTGAATGTTGTGGCCACGGTTTACTTCTACAGTTATTTTTCATGTTTTCAATTCATCTAAATTTGATTGATATTAATTATCGTACCAACTGTTATTTCCCATTTTCCATATCTTGCTTTAAACAAAAATTAATACTGAATTATATGAAGAAATCATTACTTCTCTTTGTTTTATTATCGGCTCTTACTAACACGTGTTTTTCTCAAACCTATATTGCAATAGCTCCGGCACTTACCAACGATGCCGGAACCATACCAGAAAAGGCTAACCTCTCTTTTGAAATTGGAAGGCAATGGAATGTTTTTAGTATGGGATTAGACATCGGAAAAACAAGCCTCGGAAAAGTAAAAGGCAGAGATACCACTGCCTACCTTGAAATACGTCCTAACTTAAACGTTTTTCAGCAAGGTAAATTTACCAACACGCTTACTGTAGGCATCGGTTATATTTTTAATTCGAACCAAAGTTTAATGACAGAAATTACTTCGGGAATTGAATATTCCTACAGTTCAAAGATGCATTTCAATGCTTATTTCGGTCAGTATTATTATAGCGGCCGGGTAGATGCAAGCACCGTTACTTTCTTTGGCGTATCGGGTATGCTTTATTTTTTACCGTCTCATGCAAAGCCTTTAATTCGTAAAGCTTCAGGGCAGGCAGAAGGCAAACCTTCTTTAAATTAATTCCACCTTTCTTTTTTGCTTCCGGTGCTGGCGATGATATAATATTTGTACAATCAAAGGAAAAATGAGAAGGGTTAAAATGGTAGAACTTATTAATCCACCTATTACAACAATAGCAAGAGGCTTTTGTGTTTCAAAACCTATGCCTGTTGATAAGGCTGCAGGCATTAAACCAATTGCTGCCATCAAAGCAGTCATTACTACAGGTCTTATACGCGACTGCACTCCTTCTTTAATCGCCTGCATCAAAGAGATTTTATGATGAAGGTTTTGCTTGAAAACCGAAATCAGAATAACACCGTTTTGAATGCAAATTCCAAAAAGAGCAATAAAGCCTATACCTGCAGAAATGCTGAAAACGGTACCTGTAATGTGCAAAGCAAGTATTCCGCCAATGATAGCGAAAGGCACGTTCATTAATACTAAACCCGCATCTAACGCATTACCAAAGCTTATCAGAAGAAGAATAAAAATCAACACCAATACTACAGGTACTACCTGCGATAATTTATTCTGCGCCCTTACCTGGTTTTCAAATTCGCCTGCCCACTCAATGCTGTATCCTTTACCCATTTTTAATTTAGCGTTTACCTTTTCCTGAGCATCTGCAATAGTGCTGCCCATATCTCTATCCCTGATTGTAAATTTAATAGCAATAAAACGGGTATTCTTATCTCTGTAAACAAATGCAGGGCCTGTTATGGTTTTTATATCAGCAATTTCTTTTAAAGGAATTTTAGAACCGTGAATAGTTGGAACTCTCAGGTCGGCTATAGAAACCTCATTATTCCTGTACTGCTCGGGATAACGTATGCGAATATCAAACTTGCGTTCCTGCTGATAAAAGATAGATGCCTGCTTACCACCAATTGCCATTTCAATTACGGTATTGGCATCAGAAGTAGATACACCATACATACCCATCTTCTGTTCATCAAGTACAATACTGGATATACCTTTACCCGTTTATCTTCATTGGCTTCAATCTTACCCGAAAGAGATATTGCATTCTTCACAGTTTCAGGTTTTACCTCATCTATGATTATCTTTCTTTGCAGTGTATCGGTAAGGCAAAAGGGTGTTTTCGTTTGTGCAATCTCTTGTTTCCTCTCGCACCTGAAATTATTAATGTAAACAATGAACAGAAGTATAAGCTTATTTTCATGATAGAAGTTTAATATTTTGAGATGTTTTTTGCTTGCGAGCTCTAATTTTTTAATTTACAAAGACATGCGCATTTTGCACTTGCTTGAAATGAAGATAGTTGTTTTAGATTTTGTAGGATAAAAGGAAAGCAAGTTCCATTTTCAACTATTACAAAATATTCGAAGATTAAAATAAACAATCTCCTTAAAAATGAAGCCAGTTCACTTTTACTTTGTTGTTGGAGAACTCTAAAGAAGGTGAGGGAAATTTGAAGCTGTTTAATATAAAAAAAGTCGCTTTTAGCCATTCACTTTTAGTATGAAGCTTTGTAAAGTCAACATCAGGAGCGATGTAATATTGCCTGTATCTTTTTATATCGGTACGGTCATATTTTGTACCATTTTCATCGGTCCATTTATTATCCGCTGCTCCAAACATTCCTCCTGCTCCGTACCCAACAGCAATATTTAACCATGAAGGAAAATTTGAGTCTTTAAAAATTGATCTGATGTTTGTGCTTAGCCAATATGTTTGGGCATTATAGTCTTTTAGTAATCTTTCCGGCAAATTACTTCCATAAATATTGGTCGCTCTATTCTTTAAAAAATAGTCATCATATTTTTTTGGATGGGCAGAAAATTTTAATTGTATCCGTTGTTCGTTCCATCTCAACTCTTGCCCAATTAGTAATCCTGTGCCTATTACATTAGCTGCATAATCACCCCAGCTAAATCCCCATTCACTTGAAAAGCCGTCCATCACTTCTATAATTGATTGATATGTTAAGCCGCTTAAACCACCAATCCAAATCACTTTTTTACGCGGTAAGCCCGTCCAGCGCCATAATGCTATTCCTGCTCTACCCTCCGAATAAGAGCTCCAGGTATGACCTGCTTTGTCAACTTGCAGCCATTCTTTATTGTCATTGAAAAAATGAAAACTGCTTTGTGGATAGTTTTTATACCACGTGGAGTATAATGCTATTGTGGTTCCTCCATAAGCGGCAAGACTTCCTGCCGCAACTAACTTTACTCTGTTTTGTATTGCTTTTTCCACAGCGACAGTTGTGTCAGAGTCCGATCTGTTTGCAGAAAAATCCTGTGCGTTTATTTTGCTGAAAGCTAAACAGAATACTAATATTGATAATAAGGTTCTCATTCGTTTTGCATGAATTAAAAAGATCATCTTAGTTCATTTCCTTCCAAACACAGTATTTGGTTTGAAGTTATTATTATAAAACATTTATTGTAATAGAAGGCAGAACCAATCATGCCTCCTATTACAATCTTACTCAGCTAATCCATCAATACCTAATCCATGCGCTGACCTACTTTTCTATAGGCTATAAAGAAGAATAATGGAAATACCAATAAGGTTAATATGGTTGCTGTTATCAAACCCCCGATTACCACAATTGCCAAAGGCTTTGAAGTTTCAGAACCAATACCTGTAGAAAGGGCGGCTGGTAACAAACCAATCGCTGCCATTAACGCTGTCATTACTACCGGTCGCACCCTAGCTTGTACACCTTCAGTTATTGCGGTTTCGAGCGAATGTTGATTGAACTCGCTTTTTTTAATGCGTTGCATATTATTTTTGAAAACAGAAATCAGGATCACCCCGTTTTGTATGCATATTCCAAAGAGTGCAATAAAACCAATACCTGCCGATATGCTAAAATTTGTTCCTGTAATTAATAGTGCCGCAATACCACCTATAATAGCAAAAGGCACATTTAACAATACCATACCTGCATCCTTCACATTACCAAACATAATAAACAAAATAAGGAAGATCAGCAACAGGCTTATGGGCACTACCTGAGTTAAGCGCTTAGTGGCTCGTTGCTGGTTTTCAAAATCTCCGGCCCATTCCATTTCGTATCCTTTATCAAGTTTAACTGCTTTATCTACTTTCGCCTGAGCTTCAGCAATAGTGCTTCCCATGTCCCGTCCACGAACTGAAAACTTAACCGCGCTATACCTTCTGTTATCATCTCTAAAAACAATGCTGGGGCCTGTAAGCCTTTGGATGTTCGCAATATTTTTGACAGGCACTTGCGATCCTCTTAAAGTTGGCACTAATAAATTGCTAATTGCTTCTGTATTGTTACGATAACCTTCTGTGTAGCGCAGCCGTAATTGAAATTTTTTCTCTCCTTCATAAATCTGAGAGATAGCTTTACCACCAATAGCCATTTCAATGGTAGCATTGGCATCGGCAGTAGTAACCCCATACAATGCCATTTTATTCTCATCAAGATCAATTCGCAATTCCGGTTGTCCGATATTTCTGATAACGCCCAAATCTTCCACCCCGTTAACATCCTTCATTACTGCATAAACTTCATTCGCTTTTTTTTCTGTGTAAGTTAGGGTATCACCATAAATCTTTACAACCAACGACCCCTTTACTCCCGATACAGCTTCTTCTACATTATCCATAATTGGCTGGGAGAAGTTTAAATCTATGCCTGGAAAAATTTGGAGCTTACCTTTCATCTGCTCAATCAATTGCTCTTTTGTGAGACGGCTCTTCCATTCATCTTTTGGGTAAATGTCTACATGAAATTCTATATTGTAAAAGCCGGTGGCGTCGGTTCCATCATTTGGTCGTCCCGTTTGTGACATTATTTGTTTTACCTCCGGAAATTCATGAAGAATTCGACGCATTTTATTAGCAATCACACGCGACTCATCAAGCGAAACACTTAAAGGGCAGGTGGCCCGAATATAGATAGCTCCTTCATCTAACTGTGGTAAAAATTCTGTTCCTAAAAATTTAAAAAGAAACAACCCCACAACTACAACGGCCGAAGCTGCTAAAAGAGACGTTCTTTTGTGATGATAGGTCCACGAAAACATTTTCATAATACCTTTTGTAAGACCTTCTACAAAACGATTGTGTTTTTCCTTTACGTTTTTACGCAGCAATAAACTGCTTAGTAAAGGAACCAGCGTGAGTGTTAAGGTTAAAGCACCCAATAAGGCAAAACCTAAGGTCCATGCAAGCGGTGAGAACATCTTGCCTTCGACCTTTTGAAAGGAAAAAATGGGCAAAAGTGCTGCAATAATAATTAGTTTAGAAAAGAAGATGGCCTTACCCAGTTCGCCGCCGGTATTTTTAATGATGCCGAGTTTTGACAGCCTGTTAAAACGAACCATTCCCATCTGATGCGCTCTCTGATCAAGAATAACAAATATGCCCTCCACCATTACCACCGCACCATCTATAATAATACCGAAGTCAATAGCACCCATTGATAGCAAGTTGGCACTCATCCCCCTTAGTGTTAAACATATAAATGCAAAGAGGAGCGACAGAGGAATAACAATGGCTACGATAACAGTGGTGCGCCAGTCAGCCATAAAGAGGAACACAATCACTGTTACAAAAATAATCCCTTCAAACATGTTGTGTAACACCGTATGTGTGGCAAAATCAATTAAATTATCGCGGTTATAAAATGTATTGATTTTTACATCCGGTGGTAGTACCTTATTGTTGAGATAGTTTATTTTAGCCTGTACACGTTTAATTACTTCACTCGGATTTTCACCTTTGCGCATTACAATAATGCCTTCTACCACATCATTCTGCAGGTCCCTGCCTACCTGCCCTAACCTTGGAAGATTTGATATATCAACCTGTGCTACATCTTTTACTAATATAGGTATCCCATTAATATTCGTAACAATGATGTTTCCTATTTCTTCTACATTATTTAATAAGCCGATCCCTCGTACCACGTATGCCTGCGAGTTATCTACAATCACATCTCCTCCAACATTAATATTACTCTTAGAGGCAGCAGTATAAACATCTAAAGGGTTAATGCCATAGGAAGCCAGTTTCTGAGGATTTACTTTTATCTCGTAAGTTTTTACTTCACCTCCAAAACTTACCACATCACCTACTCCCTTTACGCCTAAAAATTGTCTTTCAATCACCCAATCCTGGAGCGTTTTCAATTCCTTTACTGTTTTAGCAGTACTGGTTAATGTGTAACGAAAAATTTCACCTGTTGGCCCTGTTGGGGGTTGTACATCAGGATTGGCATTCTCGGGTAGATCTATACTGCGGATCATATTATTAACCTGTTGCCTTGCAAAAGGATCATCCACATCATCCTCAAAAATTATTTTTACCACCGAGAGACCAAAGACAGTGGTAGAACGTACGGAAGTTTTTTTCTGAATAGGATTCATTCCCACTTCAATCGGTATGGTTACAAACTTTTCCACCTCTTCGGCACTGCGACCCGGCCATTGAGTAATAATGGTAATTTGTGTATTCGTTACATCAGGAAAGGCTTCAATGGGGATATTTCTAAAAGAGATAACTCCCCAAATAATTAAGACAAGTGTGGCGAAAAATATGAAGAGCCTGTTCTTTAATGAAAAGGCTATAACTTTTTTAATTGCTTTAAACATAATCGAAACTTATTGTGTGTTTAATGCCTGGTAAAGAAATAATTGTGAATTAGTAACTACCTGATCGCCTTCAGAAAGGCCAGAGATGTAAGCCTTATTATCGACGCGCTTAATCAAAGTGATCTCACGTATCTGGAGCTTGTTATTAGCTTTCATTACTACATAATTTTTGCTGTTATCCATTACAAGAGCCTGAGATGGGATCGAAAGCATTTTTGTTGATGGTTTGCCATTTACCATAATGGTTGCAAACATTTCAGGCTTTAACTCGTTTGTCGGATTATTCATGCTTATACGCACTTTCATAGTACGGGTAGTGGGATCGAGTACATTGTATATTTTATCAATCTTGCCTATGTAATTTTTATTAGGATTGGCAAGCGTATTTACTTCAACTGCATCGTTAAGATGAATGTTGTTAAGGTCTGCTTCATAAACATTAGCCATAATCCATACAGTTGACAGATCTGCAATTGCGAACAAAGCGGTGGCATTATCAGATCGAACCTCAGAGTTATTGGTTATATTTTTCTCAATTATATAACCACTAAGAGGGGCGGTGACAAGATAGGAAGAACGGTTGCCTCCGGTAATAGAAGATATCTGCCTTGCCTTATTCAATTCTGACTGGGCTTTATTAAAAGTGATTTTTGCATTAATATAATCTTGCTCAGTGGCGAGTTTGCCCTCATATAAATCTTTGGTTGTTTCAAGGCTTTTTTTAGCCATAGCCACGTCCGATTGCGCTAACGAAAGGCCATTTGTTACGCCCGCCACCTCTGCACTTTTTAAAACAGCGAGCACCTTACCTTTCTTTACATAGTCACCTAACTCCACATTTACAGATTGTATTTTACCACTTACAAGGGCAAATACTTTACCCTGTTTATTTTCGTCGGGCTGTATTTTACCATTTAGTTTAATAACGTCTCCTTCATCTTCTGTAACGGCAGGAGCGGTTTGAACATTTTTAATAAGGCTGTCAGAAACAAGGCTTGTTTCTTTTACCGTTTCTGTTCGATGTTTGCCACACGAATAAAAAAGAAGAAAAAGAAAAGCCGAAAAAAATAATTTTATAAGCTTCATTTGAATTAATTAATAGTTAACAATGGTTTTACCGATGGTGAAATTCAGGTTTTCAAGCGTCTGCATACGCTCATTTTGCAACTGGTTGAATTGAAGAATGTTGTTTTTATAACTTTCGTAGAAATCAGTAAACTCAATCAGGCTGATATTTTTCTTTTTAAAATTTTCAGTAATAGCTTCCAGCAATCTTTCAAATCTGCTTCTGAAATTAGGGTCAATAGATTGCAGCATCCTGTTATTATTCAATGCTCTGATATAAGCTCTCTGTACCTGATTTTCCACCAGCTGTTGTTGTTGGTTCAACTGCACTTTACTTTGATCAACGCTGATTCTGGCAGCCTTGATATTGCCCTGGTTACGGTTTCTAAAAGGGAGGTCCATAGCAAGGGTTAAGAAAGATGCATTGTGAACAAAGCTTCCTCTTTTATCAAACGCAGCACCTATAGTTAAGTCTGGTTTAGCATAGGCCTGCTGCAGTTGGTAATTACGCTGGTTGTACTGGATAATATTTGATGCAAGCATAAGATCATAGCGGTTTGCATAAGCGCTATCTATCAATGCCTGAAGAGGTAACTGAATTACTGAAGACGTGAAAACTGCGTTGGTATCAGCAACAGGAACAATATAGGATTTGTTGTTTTGCAGCAACAGTTCCAAGTCACTCTCCATTTCGTTCAATTGATTTTTCAATCCCGTTTGTTCTGCTCTCAACGAATATAGCAGTGATTGAATACGCACCGCATCTTTTAGCGTAACTATCCCTTTAGCCTGTAAAGCATTATAAGCACTGCTTAATGTTTCCAGTTGTGCAATTTGAGTATCAAATGCATGGATAGAATTTTGAGTAAACCATGCATTGTAGAAGGTGCTTCGTAATGAATAACGAAGCGTGCGAAGCAAGTCATAGAACCTGTTTTCTGATAGCGTTACATTGGTTTCTGCAACTGCAATTTCTTTATTTCTTTTATTTGCGAGCCTAATCAATTGCTGTGCATTAATAATATATTCACCCGTGCGGTTACTTATATCTGCTACTTTCTTTTGCTCTGGATTATACATGTTGCCGGTAAGAGAAAGGTTAGGATTGGGAAACAACCTTGCCTGCATTACCTGGGCTTTAGCTACATCAACATTATACTGTTGGGCAAGCAGAGAAAGGTTTTGTTTAATGAACCTTTGCTCCGCATCCTGCATAGTAATTTTTAATGTATCTGTATTTTGAGCAGATAATTGATTATATAGTATAAGTGTTGCCAGCAGTAACATGCACCTGCGCGGCAGTTGTTTTAATAACATACAAAAGGCTGTTTAAAGAATTAGCAAATGAGGCTGATGCTATGGTATATAACATTGGTTCTCACTAATGAAAAATCAAAAGAGAAAGCTGTGAACTTTTTTAAAGTAAAGTCATCACTTCATTACATCATGCCAAAAAGTTGAAGGTTAATTGGCTAACTGATAAGAAGCTTTAACGACTTAAGCTTACTTGAAATAATGACAGTTTTAAAAATAGAGACAGAGATTAAACCTGGGGTGGAGGAACTATAATTTCGTAAGAAGGAGATGGTAAATTTATTTCTTCTAATTCCTGGTAAAATTTATTTTCTAAAGCGGTTGTAAAGGTTGGTTTAAATTCAAAGGCAGTTTGCTGGTAATAGAAAGTGGTGGTTTTAGCTAACTGATAAAAATGTGGCTGGTCATCGTCATAGTCCTCGGGAGTAGGATCAGCATTGCCTAACAAAACCTGATCAATGTATTCATAGAAGCTATTAATATCATCAACCATTGTTCCATCTGCATTATATTGATCCTGCTTTTCTATGGTAGGAATAAACATCACGAAGTTGAGGTGTGACAGCAGTACTAAGAAAGCAAAACCCTTTTTCATTGCGGCAAATGTATAAATTATCCTTGCGTAAAGCTTATGAAAATATTGTTAATCATTACGCATAGCTTTTAATGATAGCCTGGTGTTATTCATTTTAAAAAATTATCAATGGGGCGCTAACAGTTAAACAAATAAAAATTAAAACAAAAGCCACTAAGATTACTTAGTGGCCCCGACGCTTGCGTTTGCGTCAGCAGATTATTTTAATGGAGAAACCCGGTTACACGATAATAACCGAAGGCTTCCATGATTGATCTGTAGATTGCATGAATACCTCCTTTTTCTTTGGTGAGGGATAAAGGTATAAAAAAAATTATTCTGACAAAATACTTAGTAAAAAAAATTAAGCGTTTTTAAAGGTTTATTAAGAAAGAAATTCTGCCTGCTTCATCGTTGTAATTATATATCCTGAAATTTATTCTTAACATAACAACTAATTTGTTTTAAATATGAAGGAACAGTATTTGCACAGTTATTTTCAACCCCTTAAAAAATGAAAAAAATATTAGCTCCCTTAACAGCAATGCTATTTACAGGTTGCATGCACTCACAAACAACTCCTTTAAAGATAAAAAAAGTATTGCCAAAAGAATTGAAAGAAATATCGGGGATGGTAGCCTCCGGAAAAGATATATGGGCAATAACCGATAAGCCTCACGCTAACTTTTATAAACTCGATACGCTCGGAAACCTTGTTGAGGAGGTAAGTATAAAAAATGCCGAAGCCACCGATGTAGAAGCGGTAACAGCCGATGAGAATAATATATACATTGCAGATGTTGGTGATAACAACGGAGACAGGATAGAACGCAAAATAATTAAGGTAGCCAAAGCAAGTATAGGTTCAGGACAGAAAGCAGAAGTGAATGGTGAAGTAATATCTTTCACTTTTCCGCAGGAAGTGGCGGTGGAAGATAAAAAGCTTAATAATTACGATTGCGAGTCTGTGATGAGTTTTAAAGACTCTTTGTATGTTTTTACCAAAGACAGAGAAGATAAGGAAACGAGACTATTTGCTATACCTAAAGAGCCCGGAACTTATACGGCAAGATTTATAAACAGTTTCGACAGTAAAGGATTGGTGACAGATGCAGCAATTAACCAGTCGAACAATGAAGTGGCATTGATTGGATATCGCAAAGGCCATCACTACCCTTTCATTTTGTTGTTCAGCAATTTTGAGGGGAATGATTTTTTTTCAGGCAAACATAAGAGGCTCGAACTTGCCGATAAGCCGTGGGACTGGCAGTTAGAAAGCATAACATATAACAGTGATAATATGCTTTACATGGCCTGCGAGGGCACCAAAGAAGTACCTGCAACTTTTTACGTAATTGCAACAAACAGAATTATGGATCTTGATAAAAAGGATAGCCCCAATAAAAAAAGCAAGGATAAAGAAAAAGACAATACACACATGAGTTTAAAGGGGCATCTCAAATAGCTGACTACTTATTTATCCAATCCCACCTATTGGCAATACTTTCTTGTGGCGTTAGTGCTTCTGAATTAGAAGTTGACTGATAATTTCAATTGTCCCCCAAAACCTTCTCTCACAATTCGCATAAGTGTCGAAAGCCTTATGTCGCTTGCATCGTTTTCAATGCGTGAGATGTAATTTTTTGTTGTGCCGCACTTTTCAGCAAGTTGTTCCTGTGTCATGTTTTTTTGCTTACGCATTTCCTGAAGCATCACCCCAAGTTTGAAGGCTTCATAACCTTCTTCAAATTTATCTCTGCGCTTTGTCCCTCGGTTGCCGTATTCTTTGTCTATAAATTCTTCAAGGTCAACCAGCTTGTTTTCTCTTGTCTTCATAATACTGCTTTTTAAGTTTTTTGGCTCTTTCGAGTTCTTCAGTTGGTGTCTTCTGTGTTTTCTTTTGGAAGCCATTCAACAGTATCACCAATTGTCCTTCGTCAAAAAAGCAAAAGATGCGAAAAATGTTGTTTGCTGAACTCACTCTTATTTCAAAGATGCCGTCTTCCATGTGTTTCAGATATTTTTCAGGCACAAGATGAATGTCTCTGATTACCCGCGTTGTCCATAAGATCCGGTCTTGTACTTTTTTAGTCTGCTTGTTGTAAAACTCCCGGAAGTCGTTGCCGTAAACTTTAAGACTACGAATTTTTCCTTTGAAATCGTCCGAGGCTAAGTTACCTATTTAGGTAATACTTTCAAAATTTCTTGCCGAAGATTGAAGTTTTGCAAGACGCTCCAGCATGAAGTTTAACCCAAGGTTTCACACAAAGAACATGAAAGACTTTAAAAAAAATTATATCATAAATTTTTAAACATCTCTCCCATCAGTAAAAATTTTCTTTTCATGTTAAATGTTTAGATATTTTTAGGCTTAAATAAAACTGCTGCCATGAGTTCTTTCAACCAACCTGAAACTATCATTAAAGACACTACTGCAAACCCCGCACCTTTAGGATTATTGGGATTTGGCATGACCACTATTCTTTTAAATATTCACAACGCAGGCCATTACGAGCTTAACTCGATGATTATGGGTATGGGAATTTTTGTAGGCGGTATAGCCCAGATTTTTGCCGGCCTGCAGGAATGGAAAAAGAACAATACGTTTGGCGCAACAGCCTTTACCGCTTATGGTTCTTTCTGGTTATCGCTGGTGGCCATTTGGTTGATACCAAAAACCAGTTTCGGCGCTGCCTATGCTTCAAGCGAAACATCAATGGGTTATTATTTATTATTATGGGGCATTTTTACGCTGTTCATGTTTTTTGGAACCCTTAAATTAAACCGCACTTTACAAACGGTGTTTCTTACTTTAACCGTATTATTTTTCCTGCTTGCCATAAGCGACTTTACAGGTAACAAACAGCTTAGAATAATTGCAGGTTACGAAGGTATTTTTTGCGGCCTCTCCGCCTTTTATGGAAGCGTTGCTCTTGTGCTAAACGAAGTGTATGGCAGAGAAGTATTGCCATTAGGCGTTAAAAAAAATATTGCAGTTTAATTATCAATTTTATTTTGCCCCGCATTCTTTCAATTGATTATGGTTCTAAACGAACCGGCCTTGCAGTAACCGATCCTTTAAAAATAATTGCTGCAGGTTTAACAGGCTTGCATACAAAAGACCTTGAAAATTTTCTTGTTGATTATTTTAAGAAAGAACAGGTGGAGCTGGTAATTATCGGCCATCCCACTAATTGGGATGATACCAATACACATGCAACTCCTTTAGTGCAGGCATTCATAAACCGTTTTAAAAAAGTATTTCCTAACATCCCGATACAAAAAGTTGATGAACGCTTTACATCAAAAATGGCAGTGCAAAGCATGGTGCAAAGCGGCATGAAAAAGAAAGACCGGCGAAATAAAAATCTTGTTGATGAAATAGCTGCTACCATTATGCTGCAGGAATATCTTAACACTATTCAATAAGTGGAGGCATAAAATCATTTAACTTTTAGGGTATGCTTTTTGAGCGATATAATGTTAAATACAAAAAATGTCAGTAAAGAACAAAAAACAATTTGGGGTTTGGATGGATTCGCAACATGCCATTGTTGTAGGCAGAGAAAACCCCGATACAGGTGATTTTAAAATATTAGGGCATACAAAAATCAGCAGCCAGCAGGGTAACTCAAACGAAAACGCAGCAAACAATGCTGAAAAGGGCGCAATGCAAAAATTATTTAAAGAAATAACTTCTCACATGCAAAATGCTGATGAAGTACATGTAACAGGAACGGGTACTGCACAGGAACAATTTATCAAATATCTGGCTCAAACCCCGCAATTTAAAAATACTGTTGCTAAAGAAAGCACTTCAAACAAAATGAGCGACGAAAGTTTGATCGAATTTATATCCGCTCAATTCAACTAACATTGGTTGAACATCTGGTTTCCTTAAGTTGTTGTTGACGCTGTTGGCTCGCTAACAGCAGAGGGATAGCATTGGATCTGCTATCCCTTATAATATTTAAAGGTTATCTCTCCATGAATATTGCAAGAACCGCCAGTAATAAAATACTTATTTGTCTTGCATATTATTGATGCACTTAATTTAGCGGTATACAGTCACATTCCCCCCTTAATTTGTCGCTTTTACACATTATCAAACTCAGCTATTGCCTGTAGATTTGCTGTACAATATTTGAACTTTCTAAAATAATAAAAATGATAAAAGATCTTTGGATTAATCTCCCCGTAAAAAACATCACTAAATCAAAAGAGTTTTTTACTAAACTTGGATTTTCTTTCAATACAAATTATGGCAATAGCGATAATTCTGCCTCCTTACTTATCGGGCAAAAAAACGTGGTCGTAATGCTTTTTGATGAGCCGGCTTTCAAAAGTTTTACCAATAGCGAGGTAGCTGATACAAAACAGGCAACCGAAGTATTGCTTTCTATTGGGGCAGAAAGCAAAGACGAAGTAGATGAAATAGCGAAGAAAGCGGTAGCAGCCGGTGGCACCAGTAACCATACACCCGGTGAAATGCAGGGATGGATGTACGGCTGTGTCTTTACTGATTTAGACGGACATAAGTGGAATGTGTTGTATATGGATATGAGTAAAATGGCACAAGGATAAGCCAACAAATAGACCACTAAAACTGTCTTTATACCAAACCGATTTCTAATATCTAAAACTAAAAAAATGGAAACAGAAAACAAAACCATCACGGTAGAAAATACAGTTAAAGCGCCCGTAGAAAAAGTATGGGAGTTTTGGACAGAGCCGCAACACATAAAAAAGTGGAATAATGCTTCAGTCGATTGGCACACGCCCCATGCTGAAAATGATTTAAGGGTCGGCGGTAAATTCACTTCGAGAATGGAGGCAAAAGATGGAAGTTTCGGGTTTGATTTTGGTGGTGTTTACGATGTTGTAAAAGAAGATGAATACATAGAATACACCCTTGGCGATGGAAGAAAAGTGAAGATCTCTTTTACACCCACAGGAAATGAAACTAAAGTTGCTGAAACTTTTGAAACCGAAAGCACCCATCCGGTTGAAATACAAAAAAACGGCTGGCAAGCCATTCTTGACAGTTTTAAAAAATATACAGAAACGATGACAGAGAAAGTTTAAATCAGGCCTTCGCTTATTTTTATAATTTCTTAAGAGCGCCTTAAAATAACAATTGCAGATGTTGGTTTATTAATTGCAGCTTCCAACCAACACAACATGCAATTATGAAAATATCTGCTCTTTCGTTCCCCCTTCTAATCGTCATCTTTCTTATAGCTGCTGTTGTTATATGGGTGGCAGGTATTCGTTTATCAACCAGTACAGATACCATTGCAGAGAAGTTTGGCTTAGGCGGAGCTTTAGGTGGTTTAGTTCTCCTATCAATTGTTACTAACCTGCCCGAAATTGCCATTGTAATCAGCGCTTCTCTACACAATAATTTTGAAATGGCAACGGGTAATTTGCTTGGTGGTATTGCAGTGCAAACCCTGGTGATTGTAGTGTTAGATGTATTTGGTTTAGGCAACAAGGATACACTTACCAAACGCTCTACCTCGCTGGTGTTAGTGCTCGAAGCAACGCTGGTGTTAGTTGTTTTGGCGTTGGTAGTTATTGGCCATCAAATGCCTGCCTCACTTGTTTTATATAGAGTTACTCCTGCCGGATTTCTTATTCTTATTTCTTGGCTTGTCGGGATAAAAATCATTAGTAAAACGCGCAAAACTTTACCTGAAATTTCGGAAGAAAAAATGGACGGCGAAAATAAAGATGATAATAAAAAAGACGAAAAAGAAAATAAGAAGAACAATACAGGTAAAGCCATCCTGATATTTATTATTTGTTCAATAGCAACGCTGGCGGCAGGCGTAGCGCTCGAAGTTACCAGCAATGCTATTGCAAAACATATTGGCATGCAGGGAGTAATATTTGGTGCAACCATTCTTGCTGCAATTACTTCTTTGCCCGAAATTTCAACCGGCCTGGAAGCAGTGTGGTTGAAGGATTATGAAATGGCCGTAAGCGATATACTCGGCGGAAATGCTTTTTTACCTGTACTCTTTCTTTTAGCTTCCATAGGTTCTCCTGCAGGTGCGGGTATTCTTCCCAAAGCCCAAAAGACAGACATTTATTTAGCGGGTTTGTCCATGGTTTTAACTGCTGTTTATATAGCTGGTCTTATTATACAGCCGAAGAAGCAGTATTTACGTATGGGCATTGATTCAATAGTGATATTGGTTGTATATATATTAGGTATAATCGGATTGGTGTTTGTAACGTAGATGAAAGGCTTTATTAAGCGGAAGATATAAGCCTGATTACCTGTCCATCATCTTTTACTCCCAACGTTAGGCCTGCTTTACTAATTTGCCTGGGCAAGCTGGCTGCCAAAAACTTTTTTCAATAAGTCTGTTGTTCGGGCAACAGGGTCTTTGCGTATCTTTTGTTCTTCAAGCCCCACCTGGTAAAAAATACCATCCATTGCCTTTTGTGTTACATAAGCTGTAAGGTCGGTGTTTATTTTGTTTGTTGAAAACCTGTTATAGGCTGTAGTTACATCTCCCCAGTATTTTGTGGCGTTTGCATTTTTAAGTGCTTTGTCAATTACCGGCCTGAAAGATTCTGTAAGTTGGGTGGTTGTTTTTCCTTTAAAATAATTGGTTGCTGCAAAATCTCCGCCTTTTAAAATATTCACCGCATCGGTTATGCTCATTTGCTGGATGGCATTTATAAATATTGCTCCCGATCCTTTTGCAGCTTCTTCGGCAGCCCTGTTCATACTCAGGATTGCCTTATCAACCAAACTGCTCATGCCCAGGCTTCGTAAAGTACTTTCAGCTTTTTTAGCTTCTTCAGGAATTAAAATTTTTACCGCTGCATCTTTAAAAAACCCGTCAACTGCCGATAGTTTTTGCGTACCTCTTTCGGTGCCTACCTTTAAGGCTTCCTTTAAGCCGCTTACAATGGTGTTATTTGATAAGGTATCTTTTTTATAAGCCGAAGCGGCAGTCAAAATTTTATTGGCCGATGACTTTGAAGATGTATCGCCTGTTGCTTTATTAATAAGTCTTTTCAACGTTTGCGCCTGTAAGCTTACAGAAAACATTATTGCAAAAGAAGGTAATAAGAAAAGTTTTTTCATGTACTGTATTTTGCCGCATTAAGTCAAAAATAGTACCACGAGGCAGCAGAAGCGGTAAACATAGCAGTATGCCCGGTAAACATTAACACGTTCACTCTAATGTTTTTTTAACTATAATCATTCCTCATCTTACCTACTTTTGTTTCAACAGATTTATCATGAAAAGATTTTTAGCAGGGGCAGCACTTATATTATTAATGGCTGCATGTAAAAACAATACATCCGGCAATGATGACGACACTGCAGTAACCAATACAGTTCCGCCGCCTGCAAATATTAATTATAATATTGTTGCTGTTTATCCGCACGACACTGGTTCATATACTCAAGGCCTGCAATGGATTAATGATACAATGTACGAAGGCACGGGGCTTGAAGGGCAAAGCCGCTTAATGAAGGTAGATCTGAGAAGTGGCAAAGCAGATAAATCCATTTCGCTCAATCCCTCTTTTTTTGGTGAAGGTATTACCTTATTAAATGGTAAGATTTACCAGTTAACCTGGCAAAGCCATAAGGTATTTGTATATGATGCCGCAACTTTTAAGAAGCTAAAAGAATTTACATGGGACCACGAAGGCTGGGGCCTTACAACAAATGGCAAAGACCTTATTGTAAGTACAGGAAGCAGTTATTTATACTTTGTAGATCCTGAAACATTTAAGGAAAAAAACATTGTTAGTGTAACGGATAACAATGGCCCTTTAGGTAATATAAACGAACTGGAATATGTGGACGGAGCAATTTATGCCAATATTTACGAGACGGATTACATTGTGAAAATAGACCCTTCCAATGGTCATGTTATTGGTAAAATCAATCTGTCCGGGTTACTGCAAAAATCGGGAAAGCCTTACAATCCCCAAACAACGGATGTGCTTAACGGCATTGCATACGACGCTAATAAAAAGTCATTTTATATAACAGGTAAAAAATGGCCGGCGTTGTTTGAAGTGAAGTTGAATTAGGTAAGTGTTCTTACAAGAGAATTAATCAAAACATATAACCAAAGGTGACATTAACAGGAATGACAAAATTAAAAGTTCGCCCTTCCGCCTTTTCAAGTCCACGAAAATTCCAATCTTTTGGCTGCGGAACGAAATCAGAATAATTTCTATTTTCATATTTTACATCCCTGTATCTAACTCCGGCCCCCATACAAAAATCTATCACAAAAGGCTTAATAAAAATTTGACTGCCATACTTAATATTTATAGTAGCTGTTTTCTTTTCAATTGTAAAAATATTTGGAGGGTTAGTGATAGTTAGTGTTGTATCAAAAGCTTTCTCTTTCATAGAACTTTGATTGAAAGCAAATTGAGCTGAAAGATACCTGCGCGATGTTTGAAATGTTTTTATAAAATATTTTTCTTCTGCACCAATTTTAAATCCCCTGAAGCCGTCGTAATTTTTAAAATAGCCCATGTATGCAGCAGAAAATTCTGTTGAAAATAGTTTGGAATGCAATCTTTCATAAAGAATTTCTATACCAGGGTTAGCAATATCAATCAGCCGTAATGGTGAGATTTTTAATTGGTTTTTATAAGCTGGAGCAACATCTTGTCCAAACACAAGAACAGGACAAATGAGTAGTATTGATATAAGAAACTTGTGCAACATCCGAACATAAATATACTATTATTTTAAAAACCCCAATAAGCAAACCTGCTGCAACAAATTATTACCTTATTAATACAACAACCTCACCTTAATCGTTCCCTTTACTTCCTTCAACAACTCAGCGGCCGTACCTGATAATTCTTTATCAATGTCTAAAACTACATAACCTATTTCATCATTCGTTTTAAGATACTGGCCAACTATATTAATATCATTGCGCGAAAGCTCGGTATTGATCGCACTTAAAACTCCGGGAATATTTTTGTGAATATGTAATATTCTGTGCGCCTTTTCAACAGGCGGAAGAACTAACGGAGGAACGGTATGAGAACCGTTGGATATGCCCTTCTCAAGGTATTGAAACAATTTATTGCTTACATCTTCGCCAATATTTTCCTGGGCTTCTTCAGTGCTGCCACCAATGTGAGGAGTAAGAATAACGTTGGAAAGATTTTGTAAAGGCGTTTCAAATTTATCACCGTTCTTTTCAGGCTCTACCGGAAAAACATCTATGGCAGCGCCGCTTAAACTACCATCAGAAAGAAACTTTTGCAACACCGGAATATCTACCACCTCTCCCCTTGAATAGTTTATAAGAATGGAACCTTTTTTAAACAGCTTTAATACATCCTCATTTATCATGTTTTTGGTTTGCGCCGTTTCAGGAACGTGAAGCGAAATCACATCAGCTTCAGCAACTACATTTTCTAATTGCTTTCTGTCAACCGCATTTCCTAAAGGCATTTTTGTTTCAACATCATAAAAAATAACTTTCATGCCTAATGCTTCAGCCAATACACTTACCTGGCTTCCAATGTTTCCATAGCCTATTATACCTAATGTTTTACCGCGAAGTTCGTAACTTCCCTTCGCTTCCTTCAACCAAATACCATTGTGTGCGGCTTTGTTCTTATCGGGTATGCGCCGGATTAGCATAATTGAAGATGCTATTACAAGTTCGGCAACACTTCTTGTATTACTGTAAGGCGCATTAAAAACGGTGACGCCGCATTTTGTTGCGTGCTTAAGATCAACCTGGTTAACGCCGATACAAAAACAACCAATAGCTTGTAGTTTAGGTGCAGCATCAAGCACACGTGATGTTATCTTCGTTTTGCTTCGTATGCCTAACAGGTGAACATTCTTTATGGCTTTTATCAATTCTTCTTCAGAAAGTGCGCCATGTAATTTTTGAACATTGCTATAACCATTATTTTTAAAAAGCGCAACAGCTTTATCGCTTATATTTTCGAGCAGTAAAATATTGATCTTTTCTTTTGGGTAGCTTGTCAAATCCTTGTTCATTAAACCATTTTTTAAAATTGCCGCGAAAATAGGATTTAATAACAGGTTTTAAAAAACGTATATTTAACCTTAAGAATAGGTGGTTCTATTAAATGCTCTTTTTATCCACATTTTTTCTATTTTTTTAATTAACAATTCTCTTATCCTCTTTCCTTTCACATCTATAATAAAATATTACCCATTCCCTTATTTTTACCGCTCATAAATAACATGGGTTGAAAAATCTATTATATATCCTATCCTATATTTTGCTGTTGGCTTGTAACCAACCCAAAGCTGCAAATGATTCTTCTTCCAGCCAGCCAGGCCCATATAATTTTCGTAAGCTTTCCGCATCGGAGAAGATTTATTATGTTACTGCATTACATCACATGTACGACTCGCTGCTGCTAAAACGAGGTTTCAATGGTGGAATTTTAATTGCTAAAAATGGCGAAGTTCTTTTAGAAGATTATCATGGCTATGCTGATATGAAAACAAAAGATACCATTGATACCAGTACTGCTTTTCATATCGCCTCTGTTTCAAAAACGTTTACAGGCATGGCGGTTCTAAAATTGTGGGAAGAACATAAATTGAACCTTGATGATTCATTACAGGTATTTTTTCCGCAGTTTCCATATCATGGCATAACGGTGCGAATGTTACTTAACCATCGTAGCGGGCTTCCTAATTATGTTTACACTATGGCAGCCGATCCTGACTGGCGAAAAAAATTGGCTACCAATGAAGACATGCTCCAATTTCTTACAGAGAAAAAACCAATGTGGTACAGTTATCCCAACCGGGGCTTTCATTACTGTAATACCAACTTTGCCTTGCTCGCCCTGATAGTGGAAAAAGTTACAGGGCAACCCTTTCCTGAGTATATGGCCAATACCATTTTTACGCCACTTGGTATGAAGAATACTTTTATTTTTTCAATAAAAGATACTGCAAAATACCATCCCAGTTACCAGCCAAATAATGCTGTTTTCCATTTAGAGTCGATTGATTGTATATACGGAGATAAAAATGTTTACAGCACACCGCGAGATTTATTTTTGTGGGACAAAGCACTATACGCTAGCCAGTTTGTAAGAAAAGAAACTTATGACGAAGCTACAAAACCAACCAGTTTTGAAAAACCCGGCACACATAATTATGGCCTGGGATGGCGGATAATGACGATGCCCGACAGCAATAAAGTTGTATATCACAATGGATGGTGGCATGGGAACAATGCATGCTTTACAAGGTTTCCACACGATACTGCAACTATCATCATTCTTGGAAATAAATTTAACCGAAATATTTACGCCGGAAATAAATTTGGCAGCATATTTAATAAGAAGACCGGGGAGCAGATACAGGAAGAATAATATTTGTTGGTTGGTTGGTTGATGATAGGTTGAATGGTTGAAATGTTGAATGGTTTAAAGGTGTTTTAAGAATAGCCTTCAGAGCTTATGATTGTAAGACTATTTATTTCTCACAGTCAACCTGCCAACCTATCAACCATTCACCCTATCAACCATCACTGCCCTCTGAAATCAAGCGAGTCCTTCACCTCTCCACATGTCAACATTTTTTTACCGTAATATGGATTTTTAATATCAGAAGTATTACTTAACCAATATGCGCCGGCATCGTTAAAAGCCATCGGACAAAACTGGTGATAAACAATCTTTTGGTCATACCTCACACTTCTTGCCAGGTCGTACATATTGTCGCTGATCATTTGAAACGATTTGCGCTTTTCCTCCATATTTGGTTCAGCAATCAATGCCTTCGCTTCAGCAGAAATGCTTTGTAAATATCCTTCAGCCATTTCAACAATGCTGCTGTCTGCTTTTAATTCATCCACTTTTAAACTATCAGCATTTGCAATCAGTAATCTTGCCGAACTTGTTGCCATTGTATCGTTCAATGCTACAAAGGCATCTTTAAGCCGGTAATAATTTGTAAGAAGCGTTTCAAAAGCGTTATTAAAAGCGGGGCTGTTTTTGCTTTGCGTTAAGGGCTTATCAGGGTTTGCAACGGTTGCCGGTTTGTCATTTTCTCCACACGCTGCTAATGCAACAATCACTGTTATTGCCAATAATCTTTTCATAAATTGATTTTTGCAAAAGTAAATCAAATTGCTTTCCAAACACATTCGCGTACTTTTGCAGTGCTTTAAAAAACAGTGATTTCTATGTTATTAGGTCTTCAAAATGTTACGTTCGAATTTGGTGCAAGAGTTATTGTCAGCGATGCAACCTGGCATATTCAGCCTGGTGATCGTATTGGTTTGATTGGTTATAACGGCACAGGTAAATCTACACTTTTAAAAGTGTTGGTGGGTGAATATCAACCCTCTGCCGGCACCGTTGAAAAAAGCCGCGACACAACCATCGGCTATCTCCATCAGGACCTGTTAAGCTTTGATACAAATGATAACATAACTGAAGTTGCCCTTGGTGCATTTGAGAAAGTGCGGAAATTAGAAAAAGATATTGAAGCTTTTGGAAAGCAGCTTGAACAGGATTATGAAAATGAAGAGTTGCTTTTAAAATATACAGATGCCTTGCATGAAATGGATGTGCTTGATGGCTACAACATTCACCATAAAGCTGAAGAGGTATTACACGGACTTGGCTTTGGTAATGAAGACCTCGAAAAGCCATACAAACAATTTAGCGGAGGATGGAGAATGCGTGTATTGCTTGCAAAGATGATATTGCAAGCCCCCGATGTTTTGCTGTTGGATGAACCTACCAACCATCTCGACCTTCCTTCTATTGAATGGTTAGAAAAATATTTGCTTAATTACAAAGGAAGCGTTGTGATTGTAAGCCACGATAAATACTTTCTTAACCGGATGGTTAATAAGATTGTAGAGCTCTATCAAAAACAACTGCACATTTATACAGGCAATTACGATTTTTATCAAAAGGAAAAAGACATTCGCATCGAAATGCAGCAACGGGCTTTTGAGAACCAGCAGGATTACATTCGCCAGCAGGAAAGATTTATTGAACGGTTTAAAGCAAAAGCCAGTAAAGCAGCACAGGCGCAAAGCGTGCAAAAGCGTTTAGATAAATTGGATGTAATTGAAGATGTTCAGTTGGAGCGTCCTGATATTCGAATCAACTTTTTGGTAGATAAAACACCGGGCAGAGTACTGGTTTCGTTAAAGGACGTGAGCAAGAGCTTTGGAAAACTAAATATTATTGAACATACTTCTGCAGAAATTGACCGTGGTGATAAGATAGCTTTGATTGGTGCGAATGGAAAGGGTAAATCTACTTTATTAAGAATAGTTGCAGGCACAGAAACTTACGAAGGCCAAAGAGTTTGGGGACATAATGTTGATGATAGCTTTTATGCCCAGCACCAGTTGGAAGCATTGAATATAAACAATACCGTTTTAGATGAAATGAAAGAATGCGGCAGCCAGAAAACCGACATGGAACTCCGTGCTTTATTGGGCTGCTTTTTATTTAGCGGGGATGACGTGGAGAAGAAAATTAAAGTTTTGAGTGGTGGCGAAAAAGCACGTGTTGCACTGGCAAAAACAATTGTAAGTAAAGCCAACTTTCTAATTCTGGATGAACCTACAAACCATCTTGATATGCATTCGGTTGAGTTGCTTGCCGAAGCATTAAATAAATACCAGGGCAGTTATATTTTGGTAAGTCACGACCGGTATTTTATTTCTAAAACAGCTAATAAAATATGGGAAATAGTTGAACATAAAATAAAAGAGTTTAAAGGAACTTACCAGGAATGGGTTGAATGGAATGAAAGAATGGCGGCAAAAGAAAATACGAAGTCAGAAGTACGAGGTACGAGGTACGAAAGTGAAGTGGAAAGTGGAAAACCGAAGGTTGAAAATGAAGTAACGAAAACTGCAGTAAGAAATACCAAGGCTGAAACTACAAACCACAAACTACAAACCACAAACTCTAACGCTCCTATTAACCGCGAATTGCAGAAAGAGCTGCAAAAGCAGCAACGTAAGTTAGTGAACCTTGAAGACGATATTAATAAAGCCGTTCAGGAAAAATTGCGGCTTGAACAAGCACTTGCTTTGCCTGAAAATTACTCGGATAAAAAGAAATTTATAACCATTGAAGATGATCTTAAGAAAGCTTCATATAACCTTGACCAGTTGAATAAACAGTATGAACAATTGTTCGAAAAAGTGATGGAGCTTGAAATGCAATTTGCGGGTTAACCTTGTTTGAACGGGGATTTGTGGGATTAATGGGTTAATCTGAAATAGTTAAAACTTAATCTCCCAATGAGTGCATTTTATTGTGAAAGAACTTAGTCCTTCAAACAGAGTAAAATATGTTTCTATAATACATCTGTCTATATGGCTCATATTTAGTTTTAATGTAAAATTATTTTCCTCAAGTACAGAATTAATACTGCTTATACTGGCATAATATTTTTGAGAATATGTCCTTTCACACATCTCTTAATAAATTTTTTACTTCAAATAATACTCAATGAAAGCAGCCGTATTTCACAAACCAAAACACATTAGTGTAGATAATGTACCTGACCCGGAAATTAAGCAGCCAGGCGATGCGATTATAAGAGTTACTTCAACAGCTATCTGCGGCTCCGACCTGCATATTTATAATGCAATGTTCGCTCAACCGCGAGACATGGTTTTAGGCCATGAGTTTATGGGTATTGTAGAAGATGTTGGCAGCAATGTCAGCAAATTAAAAAAGGGAGATCGTATAGTTGTCCCCTTTCCGGTTGCATGCGGCGGTTGTTATTTTTGTACGCATGGCCTCTCTACCCATTGCGAAAATTCGAACGAAAAAAATTATGGCCCCGAAGGTGGAATTTTAACTGAAAAAGGCGCTGGTCTTTTTGGATATACAGATTTGTATGGAGGTTATGAAGGCGGACAGGCAGAATATGTTCGTGTTCCTTATGCCGATTTTGGTCCGCGTAAAGTGCCTGATGCTATGACGGATGAGCAGGTGCTTTTTCTTACCGATATTTATCCTACCGGTTATGCTGCCATTGACTGGGCTGGCGTAAAAGGCGGAGAAACCGTTGCTGTTTTTGGATGCGGGCCTGTTGGCTTAATGGCAATGAAATCTGCCTGGTTGCGCGGAGCTAAAAGAGTGATTGGACTAGATATAGAAGATTATCGCCTTGTAAAAGCAAAACAGGTTTGTGCTGCTGAAACCATTAATGTAAAAGATAATAAAGACGCGATTGAAGAAATACGATCAATGACAAACGGCCGCGGAGCTGATGTGGTGGTAGATGCAGTTGGTATGGAGGCTGATCGCAGTTTTCTCGACAGGGTTGCTTCTGTTATCCGTTTAGAAAAAGGGACTATCAATGCGCTCAGGATGTGTTTATCTGCTGTACGTCGCGGAGGCTTTGTTTCTGTTGTTGGGGTTTATGGTTATCCTTATGATAATTTTCCCTGGTACCAGATATTTGAGAAAGGGCTAACCATTCGGGCCGGGCAGGTACCTGTACAAGCTTATATAGATGAGTTGGAAAGTTATGTGTTAGATGGAAAAATAAGATTAGACGACGTGATATCTCATAAGCTGCCTTTAAGCCAGGCTGCACATGCATACGAAATATTTAATGATAAAAAAGATGATTGTGTTAAGTGTGTACTTAAGCCTTAAGTAAACCCAAATAAAAGTGAAAGCAGCTTCATGTTTATTGTTGATACAGGGGATATATTGGCTGTTAACGGGGTTATGGGGCCTTATAGATATTCATTCGTTTATGCTGGTAACGGGACCAAAAACAGATGTTTGGCTTGTTGAAACAGTAAGTATTCTTATCATAATTATTGCCCTGACCTTCCTGACTGCCGTAAAGAGCAGAGAACAAACAATGCCTATTATTCTTCTTGCAATTACAGGTTGCATTGGTTTAGCAGGCATTGATTTTTATTATTCTTTAAACAATATAATCTCACCCATTTATTTATTGGATGGCGTTGTTGAGATATTTTTTTTAATAGCATGGGCTGTTGTATTGTTTAAAAGCAGAAATAAGAAGCTGGTTTCCTCACCATCTTAAACTTCAATCGAGCAGCTCTTTATTTCTCAACTCAGCCTCCTTTACTAAAGTGTAAAATTCTTTTTTCGTAGCTAATTCCTTAAGCATCATTAAATGCTTTTCGTGATGCATGTCTGTTCCAAGAAAATCAACCATTTCATTTTTAAATAACTTTTCTGCTGTTTTTTTCACTGCGGGCCCATAACCGCCTGAAAGCGATAATAAGTTTACCTGCAGCTTGCAGCCAAGGTCTTTAAAGCGCACGTACTGTTCAAAAGTTGAATGATAATAACTATAGCGTTCGGGATGTGCTAAAATAGGTTTTAAGCCAAGCATTGTTAAGTTGAAAATTGTTTCTTCAAATACTGGTGTAGGCGCCAGGTACGACATTTCAACAAGAATATAATTACCCCCGATAGTTAAAAAATCTTCTTTTTTTGACTTGCTTACAATATCAGAGAAATCGGGATCAATCATATATTCTGCCGCAGCCTCTATTTTCATATCTACACCGGCATCGGCTAAGGCTTGTTTTACCAAAGCTAATTTTGGCATTATCGTTTCGCGTGTATTAGGATACAGATCCGAAAGAATATGCGGAGTGCATATCAACTTTTGATAACCCAGTTCCTTCAACTGTTTGATAAACTCAACCGACTTTGCAACCTCCTTTAAGCCATCATCAATGCCAGGCAAGAGATGAGAATGCATATCAACACCAATAAAAGATAAATCAGGCTCTGCCTTCCCCGACCTAAACAAAAAATCAAACATGTATTATTTATTCAGTTGCGCAAGTTAGTTTAACTATTGTGTAAAGTAAAGGTTCGGGTCTATTTCTTCTTTTTATAGCATCAGCGATAAAACTCCTTAATGGTTGTGCTAACATAGTCCATCATTTCTTTAGTCAGTTCAGCATACATGGGCAGCGATAATATTTGATGCCGGTATTTTTCTGCTACCGGAAAATCTCCGGGTAGATGGCCCAAATATTTATAAGCTTCCATAAAGGGCAAAGGAACAGGATAATGAATGGAAGTTTCAATTCCTTTCGATCTTAAAAAAGCTGCAAGTTCATCTCTCCTTTCAGCCCTCAATACATACAAATGAAATGAATGATCGGTTTCGGGTCTTACTTCAGGAAGGTCTATTTGAGGGATCGAACTTAATAATTCATTATAATATTTTGCGTTCAGCTGCCTCTTTTCTGTCCATTCTAAAATGTATGGAAGTTTAGCTGAAAGGATTGCTGCCTGCAATCCATCCATCCGGCTGTTTATTCCTTCTATTGTATGCTGGTGTTTTACCATTGCCCCATGCCGCGAAAAGCGCCTGCATTGTTCTGCAAGAGCATCATCATTGGTTATAATGCAACCTGCGTCGCCATAAGCACCAAGGTTTTTACTGGGATAAAAACTAAAGGAACCTGCCACTCCCATAGTGCCTGCCCGCTTTGCTTTAAAAGCAGAAAAATGAGATTGTGCGCAATCTTCAATAACTGCAATATTGTACTTTTTGGCTATGGAAACAATAAGATCCATTTCGCACATCTGCCCCTGCAAATGAACGGGGATAATGGCTTTGGTACGTGAAGAGATTTTGCGCTCAAGCTGCGTTTCATCAATGGTATAATATAAAGGATCAATATCAACAAACACAGGGGTTGCGCCTGTTTGAGTAATGGTTTCAGAGCTTGATATCCAACTGTTAGCTGCTGTAATAACTTCATCACCTGTAGTAATACCCAGCATCTTCATTATTATGTATAAGCTATCGGTTCCGTTGGCACAACTGATGCAATGTTTTACGCTATATAGTTCGGCAAAATTCCTTTCAAAATCATTTACGTATCTGCCTCCGATAAAAGCTGTTTCGTTAATTACATCTGCAATTGCCTTATCTATCTCATCTTTAATTGATGTGTATTGTGCTTTAAGATCAACAAACAGTACAGTCATAATAATTTATCTCGTTGCATCAACGGTTCTTAAAAACCTTGCGGGGTTTCCTGCATAAATGCCTGGCTTGTCAATATTTTTTGTTACCACTGCACCGGCGCCAATAACTACATTGTCGCAAATATTAACAGGCAAAATAGTGGCATTGCTACCGATTGAAACGTTGTTACCTATATTAACAGGCCTCCATAATTCTTTGTCTCCCATAGATGGGCCTCCTGTTAAAAAAAGGTCGTTCACAAACATAACGCCATGCCCGATAAAACAATTGTTGCCAATGGTAACCATCTCGCAAATAAAAGAATGACTTTGAATTTTACACTTCTCTCCTATTATTACATCCTTCTGAATTTCGACAAAAGGACCAATAAATGTATTGCTTCCGATCTTGCATCCATAAATATTAGAAGGTTCAATAACGGTAACGTTTTCACCAAACTCAACATTTCTAATGCTTATGTGCAGCGTAATATATTTCATCAGTAATTATTATTTTGCCCGGTAATTTATATTCATTCACAATTCAACCATTCACAATTCAACCATTCACAATTCAACCATTCAACCATTCAACCATTCAACCATTCGACAATGAAGATTGATATATTTTGCTTATGATCTCCACTGTTTTTAATCCTTCAAATGCGTTAGTGGAAATGGAACTTCCGTTTAATAAAACATCAACAAGGTTTTCATACACTTTATCGTGGTTGGACATTGAACCTTCATAACTACCATAATTGTTAGCCTTATTACCTTGAGGTAAATTCTTAAACTCAAAGCCTTCAATGTTTTGGTATTCTAATTCATTTAAGTATTGGCCTCCAATTTTCACTGTTCCTTTTTCGCAAAACAAGGTTAGCGAACCTTCCATGTTTTTATTATAGCTGTTAACGGTGTAATTGATGGTTCCTATAGCGCCATTATAAAATTCAAAGGCCACCACACCGGTATCTTCAAAATCAATAATGCCTTTATGTGCAAAATTTCCGGTTAGCGCCCAAGCCCTTTTTACATCGCCGATCATCCAATACAAAAGATCAATAAAGTGGCTGAACTGGGTGTATAAAGTTCCCCCGTCAATATCTGTTGTTCCTTTCCAGGAGTTTTGGTAATAGTCCGGACTACGATTCCAGAAACAGCTTAGCTGGACGCTATAAACTTTGCCTAATATGCCTTTTTCTAAAGCATCTTTTACTGCTGCAACAGGAGGATTGAAACGGTTCTGCTTTATACAAAATAAATTCCTTTTTGCATTTTCAGCTTCCTTAATCATCTCCTCACAATCCTGTACATTTAAAGCCATTGGCTTTTCGCAAAGTACATGGCAACCTGCCCTTAACGCTTTTATACTATGAGAAGCATGCAAGCCATTTGGCGAACAAACAGAAACAACATCTATCTCATCTTCATTTTCAAGAAGATCGTTAATATCGTGGTATGATCTTGCATTGTATTTATTACCTAAAACCTCTGCCTTTTCACTAACAACATCACAAACGGCTATCAACAATCCGTTGTTATTAATATGTTCTGCATGCCTTTGAGCAATTCGCCCGCAACCCACAATGGCAAACCTTATCTTTCGCATAGCCGCTTCTTAATTTCGGTAGTTGTTGAAGTAAAGTATTATACAAGAGGGCTTACATGTTCCAGAGGAAATTCTACGATCATCACCTGGTCGAGACTTTCCAATTTTACGTAAACTTTTTTCTTTCCTCCTTTTACAACTGTACCTGTGGAGTCCATAAAAACACCATGATTAACTTTTATCCTGGTGTTCTGGTCTAAAGAATTTAAAGATTGTATTGAGATGGTGGCATTTTCTTCGGCTAAATACTTTTTTATAATTCCAATCTCCTCATCGCGAATGATGGCAGGCTTGCCTACATAATAAACAAAGTTTAATACACCATCGGTCATTAAAACATTAGTGCGTTCATTCTGATTAACATGAACGAATACATAAGATTTAAACAGAGGCTCTTCCACTATCTTTTTTCTGTCGCTCCATTGCTTTTGTACCTTCTGAAGCGGACACCATACCTCAACTCCTTTGCGTTCTAAAACTGCGTTCACTTTTTTTTCCCACCGGGGTTTAGTGTATATGGCATACCAGTTTTTTTCGTTGGCCATGGGCTTGGATTTATTGCAAATTTACAGCTTCGTTATTTCCCATCGTAGATAAAGAAACATTTCTATGATTAAAAACAAAAAGCATCCTGTAAAAGAATGCCTTAGTATAATTTAAATAAACCAAACCCCGTTGCTGATATCAGCATCCCCTGGCCAAAAGTATTCCTTAATTTAAACAGCTTCTTGTTCTATCAGCATGTACCGACAGGAGATGATGAAACAAGTTCAGCCTAACGATGGAAAACGTTTTACAACGCTCTTGTTGTATCGCCTTAATTTAACCGCTTAACCATTGCGGGGCTTTTCTCAATCATATCTCTAACAACATTGGTTGCTTCACCAATATAAATATCCCTGCGTAAATTTTTCAGCCAGGCTTTATAGCGTTCGCCTTTATCCTTATCAACATTATTATATTTTGCCTCGTCTGCCTTCAATCCTTCAAAAGGTATTTCTACAGTTGCCTTTTCAAGTGTATCGGTTTGTTTTACTGTTGCCCGTATCGTTTTTTGTTCTTGTCTGAACTTTTCAAGGTTCAGGCTATATGTTTTATCATTTTGCTGACCAAGCCATTTAGCATTATTGAGGATTGTAGTAAAATTAGAATTGGTTTTAATTCTTTGCTCGCTGACTGCTTTTATTTCATTTGGATCATATTCTGGTTTCCACTTTGTAAAATCAGATTTCTGTATCTCATCCCACGGCAATGCATTTTCACTGTCTTTTTCTCTGAACTTCAAAAATTCATATTCATCGGGTATAATTACATCGGGCCTAACACCTTTTATTTGTGTTGAGCCTCCGTTAATTCTATAAAACTTTTGAAGCGTTAATTTAATTGCACCAAATTCAGTTTGGCCGCTAAACAGATCAAGTGGCCTTCCAAAAGGAATAGCTCTTTGTACTGTGCCTTTACCATAAGTAGAAGAGCTGCCGATAATGATACCGCGACCATAATCCTGTATGGCAGCGGCAAAAATTTCTGAAGCCGAAGCGCTGAACTCGTTAATCATTACGGCAAGAGGACCTGTATAGAGAATGGATCTGTCTTCATCGCGTAAAATAGTTGGCCTGCCTTCCTTGTCTTTAACCTGAACAATAGGTCCGTCAGGAATAAATAAACCTACCATTTGAACCACTTCTGATAAATAGCCGCCGCCATTATTTCGTAGGTCTATAACAATTCCATCTACACCTTCGGCTTTCAGCTTTTGAATTTCTCTGGCTACATCAACAGCACAACGGGCTCCGTTTTGTTTTTCGTAATCTGCATAAAAATCGGGTAAATATATATAGCCTATCTTTTCTTTACCGTTATCTTCTATAGCGCTTCTTACATACACTTCGTCCTGTACAATTTCATCTCGTACAAGCGAAACCACTTTAACTGTACCGTCCTGTTTTTTCATGGTAAGTCTTACTTCGGTTCCCTTTGTTCCGCGAATAATTTTTACTGCATCCTCTACATCCAAACCCGTTAACTCCACTGGCTCATTTTTTCCCTGTCCTACTTTCATAACAATATCGCCGGCCTGTATTTCGCCGCTTTTCCATGCAGGGCTGCCGGTAAGCAACGTGCCGATTTTAATATTTCCTTCTTCCTCTTTAAGCGAAGCACCAATACCGTAAAATCTTCCGCTCATTGTTTCGTCGAAAGAACGTTTTTCTACTGGTGGAAAATAATCCGAATGCGGATCCATGTAAGCGGTAATGGTATTTATATAAAGATTAAAGCGTTCGTCATCGTTAAACTTATACTTCAATTTTTCAAAATTTTTGTCCATTATTTTACCCACCTTTTCCCTTGCTTCTTTTTCAAGTTGTGCATCTGTTTTATTTACAAGCTTTCTGTTTAAAGAGTCTTTTTTGTCTTTGCCCTTCTCCCGCTGGTCCAGCAAATCGGTATATCTTTCAAGGGAGAGGTATTTCAATTTCTTTCTCCACATTTCTTTACGTCCGGCTTCTGTTGAAGCGAAATTGAGTTTTTTAGGATCGGTAACAATTTCTTCGTTGGCAGAAAAATCGAAGGGTTGAGACAGAATGTCTTTATATAACAATGCAACCTCCTGCATACGTTGCGCATAAACCTGGTTTAAAGCAGGAAGAAATTGAATGGGTGCTCCGTGAATTTCATCATCTAAAGAAGTTTCGTATTTCTTTAAAGCATTTACATCTGATTGTAAAAAAATATTTTTATCAGGATCAACTGCGGCAAAATATTTTTTAAAAATGTCCTTCGAAAAATTATCATTGAAAGGTTTAGGACTGTAATGATTTTGTTCGATGATTGTTCCTAAACTGGTTAAAATCCTTTGCTGTGTTGTTAACGATTTGCCGTTCTCTCCATGCGATTGAAAAGCCCAAAATATACTTCCGATTAAAACAATCAGAACTATTGGCAGCACTCTTTTATTTAGCATAAATTCAAATATTTTTTTCATTCGACTCAAAAATAAAGCAAAAACAATACTCAAATATAATGGAGGTTCATCTTAACAAAGGTTTTATAATGCGGTAATTTTATTTAACCAAATTTTTGTGTGATTTAATGAAGTAATAAACATAAGGATCGAAGCGTTTGTTGAAACGGGTAATTTTTTGAAAGCAACTAAAGTTCCATTAGTATAATCAACATAAATTGACCAATTACTTTTGAAAAGAGGTTGTATAATTTGTTTTTATGCCCTGTTTTTTTTCTATTTTTGCCATCAACATAAAACGGAGATCGTAGCTCAGTTGGTTAGAGCGTCAGTTTGTGGCACTGAAGGCCGTGGGTTCGAAACCCATCGGTCTCCCAAAAAAAGGTAAACCTTGTTGCACGGGTAACAAGGTTTTTTATTTAAGAAAAATCATTGTGCACATGAATTGGTGGCTTGCCCTCATTCCTGTTATATCTGCATTTATAGGGTGGTTCACCAATTGGATTGCTATAAAAATGTTGTTTCATCCAAAGGAGCCAAAAAAAATTTTTGGCATCACTTTTCAGGGCATCTTTCCTAAACGGCAGCAGCAATTTGCAACTCAATTTGGCAAACTGGTAAGCAATGAATTATTATCGTTTAAGGAAATTGAACAAAAAATTGTTAACCCGGAGAATATAAAAAAAATATTGCCGGCACTTGAAACGCATATTGACACTTTTTTACGCGATAAATTAACCGCCCAAATTCCGATGTTAGGCATGCTGATTGGCGATAAAACAATTGGCCAGGTAAAAGCGTTGTTTTTAAAAGAACTGGAGGAATTATTTCCACCAACAATGAAACAATATATAAATACCTTACAGCACGACCTTGATCTTGAAAAGATTGTTACCGGTAAGGTATCTGCTTTTTCAACCGATAAGCTGGAAGAAATTTTACATCAGGTTCTGTCGGCTGAGCTTCGCTTTGCCGAATTAATTGGTGCTTTAGTCGGTTTTATTATTGGGGTGATACAAGTATTAATTACTCTTGCCATAATGTAAATGATGTTACTGTAACATTATATTCACCCAACTAAGCAGAGCGTATTACCGCTCATCATTATTTTTGACCAAAGTTGCAGTAGCTAAATCACCTTTGAACATTATACAAGCACATGAGATTTTTTTTATTGGCTTTACTGTTTTTTTCTTCGCTACAAATATTTGCCCAATATCCCGGGGGGGGCAGAACCGGTGGTGGCCAAAGAGGCATGGGCGGAAATATGAACGTAGGACACTTTTATGGAAAAGTAGTAGATAGCAAAACAAACAGAGGAATTGACGGAGCATCAGTACAAATTCTGATAAATCAAAGAGATACAACGGGCACGAATGCAGCACGTCCTGCTTCAATGGGTACAAGCACAGGAATGGCAGACAGTGCTTCAAACCGCTGGCAGTCTCAAAGAAACCAATTAGGTTCAAACCGTACAGTCACCGATAGCAATCACGCAAATATCCCTTCTGCTATTACAGCCCCCCGCGACAGTAGTTCTGCAGATACAACAAGTACTAATACAAATCCGGCAAAAGTTGCTGAAGCAACCACGATTTTCAAGGATACCGCATCTGCAAATACAACCCGTACAGATACAACTTCTGCAAATGCAACCAGTGTAAATGCAAGTCAACCAGATTCTACACGTTCAGTTGCCGCTACAATCGATACAACCCGTACCGATACAACCCGTACAAATATAACTTCTGCAAATGCACTCCGAACAGATACAACTAACTCTAATGCAAGCAGTGCAAATACAACCCGCACCGGCAGAACTGCACAAAGAACAACATCTCAAAAAGTAGTAAAAACGGTAATAACTCAAGGCAATGGAGATTTTGATTTAGAGAACCTGCCTGTAATGGGTCAGTTAACATTAAGGGTATCGGCCATAGGTTTTAAAACATACGAAAAACCTGTATCGTTTAATATACAGAGACCAGCAGGAGGCGCTACCGGCGGTATGGATATGATGGGCATGGTTGATAAGGACCTGGGAAATATTAAACTCGAAGTAGAAAGCGCTAACCTGGGCAATGTTACGGTAACCACTACAAAGCAGTTGTTTGAAATGGGAATTGACCGTAAAATTTTTAATGTTGACAGAAACCTTACCAGCACAGGTCAAACTGCAACTGAGGTAATGAAAAGCATTCCTTCGCTTAGTGTGGATATTGATGGAAACGTAACCATGCGTAACTCAACCCCGCAACTTTTTGTTGATGGCAGGCCCACTACCTTAACTATGGATCAAATTCCTGCTGATATAATTGACAGGGTTGAACTAATTACAAATCCTTCTGCTAAGTTTGATGCATCGGGCGGTAATGCAGGCATCTTAAATATTGTTTTAAAGAAAAACAGAAAAACAGGCTATAACGGAAGTATTCGCACTGGTGTGGATTCCCGCGGAGCGGTAAATGCAGGAGTTGATATAAATCTAAGGCAAAATAAGGTTAACTTTTTTGGCAGCGGCAATTTCAATCAACGAATATCAAGATCAACTTCAACTACCGACCGTACTTATTTAAATGCTCCATTAAAAATTTTGCAAAGCAGCCGCCCATATAATAATGGATCTTTTGCTTTTGCAAGAGGTGGTATGGATTACTTTATTGACATTAGAAATACAGTGTCCCTGGCACTTAATTATAACAAGGGAAGCTTCAAGAACGAAGATCAGCAACGTGTGGATTCAATTAAAACCGACCCTACGTATAACATGGTGTCAAATAATTCAAATTTTAAATTCGAAAATCTTGGCTCGCAGTTAAGCTACAAGCACAACTTTGCAAAAAACGGTCACGATCTGAGCGCTGATGTAAATTACAACTCAAGTAAAAACAATAATACCACATTCCTTAATACAAATACATTCTCTTCTGCTACAAGCAATCCAAAATATTCACCTGTATCGCAGCAGTCTTTAGGATTAGGAAACTCTAAAAACCTGATTGTTCAAACTGATTATGAAAACCCTGTAAGCGACAATACAAAATTTGAGGCCGGTTTACGGGCTTCCATTCGTGATGTGGTTAATGAGAGTAATCAATATTTCTCAACCAATTCAGGGCCTTATGTTTTTAACCCACGTATCAGCAGTAATTATAAATATACAGATAAAGTGTATGCTGCTTATGCTACATACAGCCTAAAGGTTAACAAGTGGAGCTATCAGTTTGGCTTAAGAGCAGAAAGTTCTTTTTATACAGGAACTATGCGCAAAAACAATGTTTCTTTATTGAACGATTCTTCTTTTAGTATAAAATATCCTTTATCTCTTTTCCCAAGTATTTTCACTACATATAAATTGTCGGAGAAAGAAGATATCCAGCTCAATTATTCAAGAAGGATCAATCGCCCGAACTTCTTCCAGTTGTTGCCTTTTTACGATTATTCCGATCCCCAAAATGTTAGTATCGGAAATGCAGGCTTAAAACCCGAGTTTACCAATTCATTTGAAGTATCGTATAATAACAGTTATAAAAAAGGCGCTAACTTTTTGGTGAGCACTTTCTTTAAATACAATACCAACCTTATAACACGGTTTCAATATTATGGGGTAAACCCTGATGCCACCAAAGTATATTCAAACAGCGATAGTATTCCCATTAATACCTATATAAATGCAAACAACAGTATTACTTACGGCATTGAGTTAACCAATAGAATGCCGGTTACACAATGGTGGGATATGACGCTGAACGTTAACTTATTTAATTCAACTATTAATGTTACCGACCCTACAGGAAAAACTGCAGATTACAAAAACCAGAGAACAAGCTGGTTTGCTAAATGGAATAACACGGTAAAGATTGTAAAGACTTTATCGCTGCAACTATCAGGAGAATATTTTGCACGGACGGTTTTACCTTCAGAAGGTGGACGTGGTGGTGGCAGCCGGGGCGGTGGTGGCGGTGGTCCGATGTTTGGTGGTGGTTTTGTGGGTACTGCCCAGGGATATATCAACCCCCGGTATGCGTTCGATGCGGGCCTTAGAAAAGACTTTACGTGGAAAGGCGGCAACACCGCTTCGCTTACACTTAGCATGAACGATATTTTCAGAACACAGTATTACAGCACTTACTCCGAAAGTTCCATTCTCATTCAAAACTCAAAGCGCCAGCGCGATCCGCAAGTTGTGCGCTTAAATTTCAACTGGCGTTTTGGTAAGTTTGATCCCAACCTGTTTAAAAGAAAGAGCAACAGAACAGGCGAGGATACTAATGATATGATACCGCAATAACTTTTCACTGAATTAGCAAAAGCCGTCCCAATAGTATTGAGGCGGCTTTTGTTTAAGGAAAGGTTGAACCACGAAGACACTAATCCGCCGAGTAGGCAAGCGGGAGTTTCACCCGCAAGCCTCTCACAGAACCGTGCTTGAAAGTCTCCCTTCACACGGCTCGTGTCATTCTTTGATAATCCTAACAGTACTTGCTCTGCCAATGATAGAA
>JAABUN010000928.1_pt1 | contig 70845 bp, 63 predicted proteins | sample 5559311 | NCBI WGS metagenome assembly JAABUN01 (sample SAMN10711877, study PRJNA513370) | rock metagenome | isolation source: Antarctica rocks | place: Antarctica: Victoria Land, Siegfried Peak sud | reverse complement strand
GAAAAGCGTGGCTCTCGCTTTCGCGATAACCTTTTTCTAATGCGGTTTTCTGTTTTTCATCGAGTTTGATAACTTTGATTTTTCCCATTATGGAAAACAGTCTAACATAATCTTGTCCGACTACTTAGTAGCATATAGCAATCTTAAATTGATATAAAATTCGGCGCGGTTAACAATTTTTTAATATTCAGCTTTTTCGGCGGTTGAAGTTGTTACAATTATTAAAAATGCGCGACCGGGAGCGCGGGCATCCTGTCCGCAAAGATTGCGCGGGCAATCTAAAAACGCGCGATTAAATTCAACGTCGATTTTTATCTAAACTTTTGGAGACGCCAAAGCGCGTTCAGATGCGGGCAGGATGCCCGCGCTCCCGGTGTGCTTCTATTATTAAAGTGAAAATCGGTGCGAGGTCTTGAAAATGCGAATAGGAATGTTTTTTTTGCTGCTGTCGGTCTGTCTGGGCTGGTCGGTAAATCTTTACGGTCAGGATAAAAAATCTTCAAAACCCGACGAAGAAGAAGAAGTTTTACGCGTCGATACGCGGCTGGTCGATGTGCCGATTGTCGTAACGGATAAAACCGGCAAGCCGCTGCTTAATCTGAAGCAGAGCAATTTCGTCGTCTTTGAAGACGGAAAACGGCAGGAAGTTTCCGACTTTGCGGCGACGAGCGCGCCGTTTGAAGTCGCGCTGCTGCTCGATACGAGCGGTTCGGCGCGCCTCGATTTGCCGCTTATCAAGCGCGCCGCCGAAAATTTTATCGCGGGCTTGCGACCGGGCGACAAAGTTTCGATTGTCGCTTTCAGAAGCGTTATTAAAGATAATAAATCAATCGCCGCGAGCGAGGTTCTAACCAATTTGACCGACAATCGCGGGCAATTAAAAAACGCGCTCGACGCCGTTAAAACCAGCAGCGGCACTCCGTATTACGACGGGCTTTTAACCGTCGCCGAAAAAGTTTTCAGCCAGCCGCCGACCGAAGAATTTCGCGGCAGGCGCGCGCTTGTCGCCTTAACCGACGGCGTTGATTCGACAAGCGCTTCGGATTTTCAAGAAGCGCGGGAGAATTTCAGCCGATTGGGAATCGTTTCGTATTTCATACAGGTCGATACGCGCGAGTTTTTTGAAGAAAATCTGCTCGGCGACTGCGAAGGCGCGATGCATTTTTCGGCGGCGCAAATCCGGCGTTATTACCGGCTGTTCGACCCGAAATCGCGCGTCGAAAAAGTTTCCGGCTTCTGCCAGCTCGGAGATTTTGAACGTCTCGATGTCAGCAAAAGACTGTATGGGCTGGCGAATTCGGAAATGCAGAATATGGCGAAAAGTTCCGGCGGAAAAGTGTTTCCGGTCGCCGATTTGAGCGAAGCGCGGACGGCGTTTTCAAGCGTAGCGCGTGAAATCGGCACAAAATACAGTCTCGGCTATTATTCGTCGAACGAGAAGCACGACGGCAGTTACCGTAAAATAAAAATCGAGCTGAAAGGCGTTCCGCCGGGCGCGCAAATCAGAGCGCGCGAAGGTTATACCGCGCCGGTCAATTAAAATAATCGAGCCGCGAAATTGAAAACAATCTCGTAAAAACATTTTCGCGCGCGCGTTGTTTGTGTAATTTGCGGCGCTGTCTTTATTATAATAGGACTTTCTCACCGGGAGCGCGGGCATCTTGCCCGCAAAGATTGCGCGAGCAATCTAAAGACGCGTCTAATCAGGATTCGACGCGGAGTTTACCCCGGCGGTTTGGAGACGCTCCGGCGTGTTTAAGAGCGGGCAGGATGCCCGCGCTCCGACAAAGACGTTTCTCAAATTTGAGAAAGTCCTGTATAAAAAATTATGAACAGTAAATTTAATCGAATAATCGTATTGGTTTTAGACAGCGCGGGCATCGGCGAGATGCCGGACTCGGAAAGCTGGGGCGACAAAGGCGCGGATACAATCGGACACGTATTGGAATCGCGGCGGGTAAATCTGCCGAATATGCAGAAGCTCGGTTTGGGAAATATCCGACCGCTGGCGCATTTGCCCGCCGCCGAAAATCCGATTGGCGGTTACGGCAAATGCGCTCTGAAATCAAACGGCAAGGACACGACGACCGGACATTGGGAAATGGCTGGAATCGTGCTGGAAAAAGCGTTTCCGACTTTTCCCGAAGGTTTTCCGCCGCGCGTGATTGATAAATTCGTCCGCGAAACCGGCGTTCCCGGCGTTCTCGCCAACTTTCCGGCGTCGGGAACGGAAATTCTCAAACAATTCGGCGAGGAACACATCAAAACCGGCAAACCGATTGTCTACACGTCCGCCGATTCCGTTTTTCAAATCGCCGCGCACGAAGAAGTTATTCCGGTCGAGCGGCTTTACGAGATTTGCCGAACCGCCAGAAAAATTCTCGACGGCGCGGATAAAGTCGGGCGCGTGATTGCCCGTCCGTTTCTCGGAAGCACGCCGGACGATTTTAAGCGCACAGAAAATCGCCACGATTACGCCGTGCCGCCGCCGCCGGACAATTTGCTGCCGGTTTTGCAGGAAAAAGGCTTCGATGTCGTCTGTATCGGCAAAATCGCTTCGATTTACGATTCGATGGGCGTAACCGAAGATTTAAAAGCGAAAAATAACGAGCAGTCGATTGACCGGACGATTAACGCCTTAAATGCCGAATCGAAAGGTTTGATTTTCTCGAATCTGGTCGATATGGATATGCTTTACGGACACCGCCGCGATGTCGAAGGCTACGCTCAATCGCTGGAACATTTTGACGCTCGCTTACCCGAAATTCTCGCCGCCTTAAAGGACGACGATTTGTTTATAATAACCGCCGACCACGGCAACGACCCGACGTTTCCAGGCTCAGACCACACGCGCGAATACGCGCCGCTGCTGGTCTACGGCAAAAACATCAGACCGGGCGTCAATCTCGGAACATGCGACAGCTTATCCGACATCGGGCAGACGGTCGCGGAAAATTTCGGCTTGGAATTGAAAGACGGAACGAGTTTTCTGAATGAACTGATTTAATTGTTAAGTTTCAGGCGACTTTAAAGATAGAAAAGAGGCGCTTGTAAACGCCTCTTTCTTTATTATGTGTTCAAACCGGATTAGGCGTCTGCACCCGCACCTGTTTGAAATTTTGGTTGTTTATTTATCATAAATTACCACCCCCTGAAATTAACTATAAAAGCCCGCCGGAAAAATAGCAACTGTTTTTTTGAATTATACTTTCGTGCTTCCGTTTATTGCCGAAAGTGAATATTCTTTTTCCGTTTTTTATAAATTTCGTTTCTGCGGTTTTGCTCGAAATAATAAAATTTTTCAGCTTGCCTGAAAATGAATCGGGAATTTTTCAAACTTTTGGAAATGGTTTTATCCGCTCGCTTTGTGAGAGAATAAAACCTCAATTTATCTTTACTATTTGAGGAGAATTTTTTTTATGATTACATTAGCGGACGCCAGAGGAATTATTGCGGCAGCCGAGAAAAAGGCTGAAGAAATCGGACAGCCGATGAATATCGCGGTTGCCGACGCGGGCGGAAATCTCGTCGCGCACGTGCGTATGGACGACGCGTGGCTCGGCAGCGTCGATATTTCTATAAAAAAGGCTTGGACTTCGCGCGCTTTCGATATTTCGACTAAAGATTTAGCCGAACACAGTCAATCGGGCGGACAGTTCTTCGGCATCAACGCGTCGAACGACGGCAAAGTGATGATTTTCGCGGGCGGCATTCCGCTTAAACAGGGCGGACGAGTCGTCGGCGCAATCGGCGTGTCGGGCGGTTCGGGCGAGCAAGACCAACAGGTTGCCGAAGCGGGCGCGGCTGCGCTTTAACAAAAATTATCGAATTAAAAATCGGCGGGACAAATTAGGTCTCGTCTTTTTTATTGAGAAAATCGGCGCGCAAATCTCAATATTCGATTGATAATGCTTTGCAATTTCCCGGTGTTTCGGCAATAGTAAATAAAATTCGGCAGCGCGTAAGTTACAATTTCCGTTTCGTAGATTTTCCTGAATGGCAATAAAATCAATCAAAATAAATAATTTCCCGATGCGCGCTCTGTTGGCGGCGGGAATGCTTTTTTGCCTTGTCGTCGTCGTCTTTTTCGTTCGCTGGTGCGCGGGCAACGCGATTTCTCAAAATACTATTTATCTGGAAGTCGCCGATTTAGCGGTTTCGCTCGCGCCGGGCGACCCGCAAACGCATTATACCGCCGCCGTTCTGCGCGAAAGAACATTTCAGCCCGATAATTTAATAAAATCTCTCGCCGAATTTGAACAGGCGGCGGCGCTCGCTCCGAACGATTATCGAACGTGGCTCGCGCTCGGTCAGGCGCGTGAACGCGGCGGCGACGCTGCCGGAGCGGAACGGGCTTTGCGAAAGTCGCTCGAACTCGCTCCGAATTACTCCGAAGTGAGATGGATTTTGGGAAACCTTCTTTTGCGGCAGGGAAGACGCGAAGAAGCGTTTGCCGAACTTCGCCGGGCGGCGGAAAGCGATTCCAAATTCACCAATCCGGCAGTTGCGACCGCCTGGCAGATATTCGGCGGCGATTTAGCGGAAATCAAACGGCTTCTCGGCGATTCGACTTTGGTTAAAGCCGCGCTGGTCGGTTTTCTGACAAGAGAAAAACGCCTTGAAGACGCGACCGCAATTTGGAAATCGCTGCCTGAGAACGATAAAAAAATAACTTTCATTGACAACGGCAACCTGCTTTTTTCGCAGTTAAAGGCGGCGGGAAAATATCTGGACGCGCTACAAGTTCTGACGCAGATGAGCGGTGAAGAATTTGCCGTCGGAAAGATTTTCAACGGCGGTTTCGAGAGCGACGTTAAAGCTCTGAACGCCGGTTTTTTTGATTGGCAGCTCGAAAGCGGCGCGCAGCCGCAGATTAGTATCGACAACTCGCAGAAGCACGGCGGCGAGCGCAGCCTTGTAATGGTTTTTAATTCGGCGACGGGACGCGAATTTCGGGCGATTTCGCAGACGGTCGCCGTCGAGCCGGGAAAAAATTACCGGCTTGAAATGTTTTATAAATCCGAATTGAAAACTACCGCGACGCTTTTCTGGCAGATTGCCGCCGCCGACGGCAAAATTCTGGCTTCGACGCCGGCGATTTCAGCCGCCGCCGGCTGGACAAGTCTCAAAGCCGAATTTACCGTTCCCGAAAAAAACGAAGCCGTCGTTATAAAATCCGTTCGCGAACCTTGCAAAGCCACGCTTTGCCCGATTTCCGGCAGAGTCTGGTTCGACGATTTTTCATTAATTCAATAACTGTAATATTTCTTAGACGATAAACCTGGAAAATGTCTGAACAGCAGCAATTAACAGCAAAAAATTCCGATTGGTCTGACGCCGCCGTCGCCGATAAACCCTCGCGTCTCGGCGAAGCGATTTTCTTCGCGCTTTTGGCAGTCAGTATCTTAACCGTCATTATTTTCGGCGCGGTCGATGTCTGGGCGCTCGGACTTTTATCCGTGCTGGTCGGCGCGATTGCCGTTTTGTGGCTGGTTGATGCGTGGCGCGGCGGCGAATTTCGCTTTAACGCCAATTCGCTGCAAATTCCTCTCGCCGGTTTAATCGTAATCGGTTTGATTCAGCTTCTGCCGCTCGGCGGTTCAGCCGATTTGAACGATTTGCTGAGCGTTCCGGTATCGGGCGCGCTCACGTTTGCGCCGATTCAAACACGTTTTGCCGTTATTCAACTGGTAACGTATCTCGTTTTCTTTGCCGCCGCGCTCAATTTTATCAGCAATCAAAAACGCCTGAGAAAAGCGGTCGTAACCGTTATTATTTTCGGTTCGTTGATGGCATTTTTCGGTATTCTGCAAAGACTCGCCGATGTTCAGGGAATTTACGGCGCGCGCCAGACCAGAGAAGCGGTAACATTCGCCTCTTACATCAATCAAAATCATTTCGCCGCTTTGATGGAGATGACGATTGGCTTGACGCTGGCGCTTTTATTCGGAAACGCGACGACCAAAGATAAACGAATTTTTTTAATCGCGGCGGCTGCGGTGATGGGCATTGCGATTGTGTTCACCGGCTCGCGCGGCGGACTCGTCAGCCTGCTCGCGGTTTTGGGATTCATCGTGGCGGTGAATTTATTGAACAGACAGGGCGGCGGGCAAATTTCCGGCGACTCTGAAAAGCAGACGAATCTCCGGCGCAATCTTACTTTAATCGGCGGCGGCTTGGCGCTGCTTTTCGGATTGCTCGGCGCGGTTATTATGCTCGGCGCTGACCAGTCGCTGATGCGCGGCGTCGGTTTAACGACAAACGGGCAGGATGTCAGCCACGGCAGAACTCATTTCTGGACAATCGCGCTGAAGATAATTTCCGATTACCCGATTTTAGGAACCGGACTCGATTCTTTCGGCATACTTTTTACGCGCTATGATACTTGGAACGGAAATCTGCGTGTCGAACAGGCGCACAACGATTATCTGCAAATACTGGCGGACGCCGGAATTTTAGGCTTTGCCTGCGTTCTGGCGTTTATCGTTCTGCTTTTTAAGAAAAGCCTGACGATTATTGCGAAATCTTCGGACAATTTCCGGCGCAATACGTCGGTCGGCGCGCTGGCTGGCTGTTTGGGCGTCATCGTCTACAGCCTGTTCGATTTCCCGCTGCGCACGCCCGCCAACGGTTATTTCTTTTTGCTGTTCGCGGTTCTGGCGACGGCGACAATCGGTTACACGAAGCCGCGCCGGAGAGGAAAATAATATTTTATTTAAGATTCGAGAGCGATTCGGACAAAACCTTTATCGAAAATCAGGCGCATAACCCACGGTTTTGCCAAATCGTCGTTAAATTCGGCTTTTCTCAAAGTTCCGCCGAGGAAAGTTTTATTTTGAGCGAATTGGTCGATTTCGATTTTTTTATCGAACAAAACATAATCGAACGAGAGAATTTCCGTTCCGTTTCTGCCGGTCGCCGTCGTCCGAAATGCCTTATCGCTGCCTTTGACTCTACAGATATAATTAAAACTTTTTTGGCAGTCGTCGAGAAAACTGCGCGGCGGCAAAATAAATTCACTGCCGGTAAAGGTCGCCGCCGTTTTTCTTAACTCGTCGAGCGCCGCTTTTTCTCCGGCTCGATTTTTCGTCGCCGCGAGTTTAAGAATTTTCCCCGACAGCGAATACAGGTAAAAATAACGAAGCCGGGCAACCTGTTTTTTTTCGTTTTCGGTTTTGATTCGATTGATAAACCGCGACGACAGCAAAGCGCTTTTCTCCCAATCTTCAGCCGTCAGCGCGTCGGTTAAAATTTTCCATTCGGCGGCGGGAATTTCCGATACGATTTGAACCGCAACCGGCTTCGGCTTGACGGCGGACGGCTTTAACGGTTTGGGCGCGGTCGATGTTTCGGCTTTCGACGATTTCGCGCCGGTCGGCTTAACAGACGCCTGCTTTAAACCGCTCGCTTTAACCGGCTGTTTCGGTTTGTCGATTTTAATTTGCGGCTTTTTTGATTTGTCAGCCGTAACCTGAACTTGTTCTGAATTGGCTGCTTTAACAGAAGATTGTTTCGGTTTCGGCGGCGCAACGGACGTTTGCTTTTTTTGCCCGAAACAGAACGCCGCCGTGAAACACAATAAAACTGCCGACAGACTGATTTTGTTCATAAAAGTTTCAGCGAACTCTGACCGTAATTTCCTTTTTGCCGCACGCAGCTTCAAATGTAACCGTATAAATGCCTTTGGCGTCGCTGATGGATTTGATGATAAAAAAAGCGCGGTTCGACGCGCCGCCGACCGACGGCTCGAAAATTATTTCCAAATCTCTGGCGCTGCCGGGAATCGCGCGGATTTGCGCCGGGTCGAGCGCCGAGTTTTCAAATCCGACAAGAACGCCTAAATTTCCGCCGTTACTGAGAACCGATAAGCTCTCCTGGCTGGTGGTGATTTTGCATTGCCCGATTTCCGCCGTTTCGTCGGTTCTTGAAGCGGCTTGGGCTTTAGACGCGGTTTCCGCTCGCGGAACGGTAATAATTACCGGCTCGAATAGCGGTTTCCGATTTTTCTCCGCGCTGTTTCCAGTCGATTGTTTTTTCGGCGTTTCCGGTTGTTTCGATTCTTTTTTCGGTTCGGCAATAGCTAAATTTTCCGGCTGAGGCGAAACTTTTTCGACCGGCGTCGAAACTTTAAGCGCCGGTTTGTTTTCGATTACGGGCGACGGCGTTTTGATGACTTTCAGCGCGGTTTCGGAAATCGCAACTCGTTTTCTTGTAGAATGCGCGGCATCTTTTCTTGTAGAACGCGCGGCGTCTTCTGTTTGGCGCGGCGAAATATTAAAAGCGTTCGATTCGGATTTCGCGCCGATTTTAGCGTCCAAGCCGGCGAGACTGCCGTTGAGTTGTTTGTAGAGACCTTCGATGATAATGCGCTTCGCCTGGTCGGGCGCTTCGACCTGATAACCTTTTAAGTAAACGTCGAGCGCTTCATTCGGCTTGCCGTCGGTTTGCAGCGCCGCGCCCAATCGCCACATTCCCGAATGCCACCACGCGCTTTTTTCAGGAAAAACGCTGACGGCGCGTTTCAGATGAACGACCGCTTCGCCCGGTTTATTTTCCTGATAAAGCGCCCAACCGCCGATTTCTTCGATTCTGCCGCGCAGAATATTGGACAATGTTTGACGCGGAACTTCGGGAACGATGACGATTTCGCCTCTGGCGTCGGCAATCGAGCGGCTTTCAAAAAGCTGTTCAGCCAGAACCGCCGAAGTCGCGCTTCTCGCGTCGAGCGCGCCGTCAACTTCGCCGACCGCCGCCCGCATCAATTCGTTCACCTTCGGCAGAGCTTTTTTCTTTTCCAGCAGCCGTTCGGCGGCGAAAAGTCGGCGATGCAGCCGCATTTTATCGTCTCCGGCAACGAATTTATTAGCCGCTTCGACGATTTCCGCATCGCCGGCGTCGGACGATTCGAGCTTTTGATAAAAGTCGAGAAGCGCTTTTAATGTTTGGGCGTTCTCCGAATTGTCCGCCGCGAGCGGCTGAAAAATACTGGCGCGGCGTTCGGGAGCGAGCAGTTCGATAAAACTTTTCGCCCGTTTTTCAACTCTGCCGCCGAGTTTCGTATTGACCGAATCGCCTTGAATCGTAAAACTTTTCGCCAGCTCCAGCGCGCCTTCGCGGTAAAATCCGGCGGCTGCGCGAACGGTCGCCAGCTCGTAGCCGAGCGTCGGAAAATTGCCGTAATTGCGGGCGGCGAGCAGTGCGCGCTCGGCGTCGGCAAAACGATTTTCCTGCAAAAAACCTCGCGCCAGAGCGATGTAAGCCCAGACATAGCGCGGCTCGACGGCAAGCGCTTTTTGCGCAAGCTCGACGGCTTTCGCGCCGTTCAGATGCGCCGCATACCAGTAAGAGGCGCCGACCAGCAGAATTAAATTATTCGGATTTTGTGCGAGCGCTTTTGCCGTTTCCGCTTCGGCTTCCGCTTTTTGTCCGGCGTCGAACAGCGCCAGAATCAAGCCGGTCTGCGCCTGTTTATCGGCAGCATCCTTTACCAGAATTTCACGGTAAAGCGTTATCGCCGCTTCGGAATTACCGGCGGCGCGGCGCATTTCCGCCAGACTTCTTTTTGAAACAATCGAATTCGGGTCGAGTTCGAGCGCCTTTGAATAGGAATTCGCCGCCGCTTCCAAATCGAAATTCAAGCGGTTGGCGATTCCGAGCGTTTGATAAGCGGCGGGCTGATTCGGTTCAATGGCGACGGCTTTTTCGGCAAGTCTCTTAGCTTCGTCGGCGCTCTCGATTGCCAGATAAAAAGTAGCCAGTCCGAGAAGCTGCCGCGCGCTGCCGCCGACTTTTTTCTCAATAGTTCGAGCGATTTCGATTGCGGCGGCGCGCTGACCGCGAAAAAAAAGATTGTTGGGAATTTGCAGAAGAATTTCGCTGAAAAGTTTGTCGGACACCGGCGCGGGCGCGTCGGCGGCGGCGAGCCTGAAAAGCCGTATGCCGCCTTCGACATCGCCGCCGCGAAGTTTTTCGTCGGCGGCTTGAGCGCGCGCCGCCGCAACCAATTCGAGCGCGTTATTTTTTTCGGTCGAATTCGGAAAATCTATATTAAATCTTTGCAGCGCCTCGATTCTCTCCGCCGCGCTCGTCAGCGCGACGGCTTTTTCAAACGCTTCTTTCGGATCGTCGCCGCTTTTTTTCGACGAATTTGCGGATTTGGAAGAATTGAACGGCTTTTTATTTGATTTCGGTTTTTGAGCAAAAGCGGCGAGCGAAAATAAAAGCAGAAAAAATAAAATTGTAAAACTTCTCATAAATAATTTGTAAATCGTGAAATCGTAAATCGGGAAACGTGCAAAATCGTTTTATATTTTCCGATTTTACAGATAAGACATTGAAAAATCGAACTTTATTAGCGATTTACGACTTTACGATTAACGCGTTTTTCAAAATAATATCACGAAATTGCTTTTACGCGCGGACGGTTTTATGCTCGAAGCTATGAACGAGCCTGACGAAATCCGGGAGCAAAAGCTCAATGACGCGCTTGAGAAAGCAAAAGCGGCGGGACGCGGCGACGTTGCCGATTATCTTTCGCTGAAAGCGTCGAACGACGCGATTCGCGCCGCCGGTGTTAAATGGCTGTTTGACTCCGCGCTGGCGATTGCCGCCGAACTCAACCGGCAGAACGCCGCCGTTACGATTGAAAATGAAAGTCCGCATAATTTCGCTTTCGGAAACGCTAATTTGGTCGGCTTGCTCGTTCGCTGCACGCAAGGCGTCAGATGTCTGACGGTCGAAGCCGGTTGGACGCGTTCGCCCGCCGACGGATTTATGCGCGGCGGCGCGCTTGCCTGCGCTCGAATTTCGCATTTCGGAATGAGCCGAAACGACGAACAATTGCTGCTCGTCCGCGTCGGCGATTCGGTCGATTGGTTTGCCGTCGATACGAAAAACGAACGCCGGTCGTTCGATTCGAGAAATCTTCAGCGTCATTTTCAAACTTTTCTTGCTACAATTTAGCCGAAGTTTATGTTTATATTGACCGGACTTTCCGCCGGAGCGCGGGCATCCTGCCCGCAAAGATTGCCGGAGCAATCTAAAAACGCTCCGTAGAATTCGATGTTGATTTTTATCTAAACTTTTGCGAACGCCTTCGCGTTCAAGCGCAGGCAAGGATGCCCGCGCTCCCGGTGGAAAAATTTAATTGATACGGAGCATAATTTGTCGGAAAAAATCTACCGCGATTCGGTTCACAATATTATTCGGCTCGAAACCGATACGGCGGCGGGCAGGTTGCTCGTCCGGCTTGTCGATACGGCTGAATTTCAGCGTCTGCGGCGCATAAAGCAGCTCGGTCTGGCGCTTTTCGCGTATCAGGCGGCGGAACATTCGCGGTTTACGCACAGTTTGGGCGCGCTTCATCTGACGACGCGCATTTTAGACAAACTCAAAACGAATTACGAAATTTCCGATGATGAAGAAATCGCCGTTCGCTGCGCCGCGCTTCTTCACGACATCGGACACGGCGCGTTTTCGCACGTCATCGAAACGATTCTCGATTTTCATCACGAACAGTTTTCAATCGAAGCGATTTTAAGTTCGGACACGGAAGTCGGTCAGGTTTTGCGCGACTTCTCCGCCGATTTGCCGGAAAACGTCGCCTCGATTATTCGCGGAAACTTTCACCGAACCGCGCTGGCGCAAATCGTCTCGTCGCAGCTTGACGCCGACCGAATGGATTATTTACTGCGCGATTCTCTAATGACCGGCGCGAAATACGGCGTCTACGATTTGGAATGGATTATCAAATCGCTCGAAATCGACGAAGAAAACGACCGTTTGTATGTTTCGGCACGCGGCATTTACGCCGTCGAAGATTATCTGCAAGCCAGATATTATATGTTCCGGCAGGTTTATTTTCACCGCACTTTGCGCGCCGCCGAATCGGTTCTCCGCTCGCTTCTGCGCCGCGCTCTGCATCTGTTTAAGGAAGGCGAAAATGTCTGGCGCGCTGCGGGAACGCCGTTTGAAAAAATTCTGCGCGGCGAGCGTCTGAATTTAGCCGAACATCTCGAACTCGACGACGCCGACGTAATGTTTCACATTAAACAATGGCGATTTTCGCGGGATAAAATTTTGTCGGATTTGTCGAATCGTTTCTTAAACCGGAAACTTTTCAAGGTTTTCGACCTCGATATGCCCGAATCCGAGCGCGAAGAATTTCTCGAAAAGGCGAGAAAAGCGGTTGAAAACGCCGGTTTCGACGCCGATTATTATTTTGTCGAAGACAGCGCGGGCGACGTTCCGTATTACTTTTACACGAAAAAAACGACCGAGCCGAAAAATCTGATTTACGTCGAAGAAGGTTTTTCGCGTCCCGTTATACGCGAAATATCCGAAGTCAGCGCGGCGGTTCGCGGACTGCAAAAAGGTTATCAAATTCACCGCGTCTGTTTTCCGCCCGAAGCGAAACCGGAAATCGCGCGGCTGTATCACTCGAATTGAAAAATAATTTTGTCGTATAAATTACGAGAAAAATTAACCGCTGAGCGAGTGTGGACAAACGCGGATGAAGACGAATTTTTACAAATTGCGAATTATGAGAATCGACTTTTCATCTTTTATCCGCGTTCATTTACGGTTAATTATTCTTCCGTTTTTTTTTAGTTCGGCGTCCATTGTTTTCGCTCAGCCGAAAATTGCCGTTCTCGTTCCCGATAAAACGGCGCAAAGCCGCATCTACGCCGAAAAACTGAAAGAATCGCTTTCTTCGCCCGTTAAAATTTTAGACGATTCTTTAAGCGACGCGGCGTATCGTTCCCAAACCTACGAAAAACCGTTTAATCTCTCGCTCGACGAAGCAAAGAAAATCGGCGCGGCAATCGGCTGCGATTATTTTTTGCTGGTAAAAGCCCAAAACCAGCGGCGCGTTTCTTTGTCGAAGGGCGATTTTTACGAATCTTACGCCGTAATCTTTACGGTCAGCTCGCGCACCGGACGATTGGTCTTATGGAAACTCGACAGTTTTGAAGCGGAAAAAGCAGAAAAAGCCGACAAAAAACTTTTCGATTCGGTAAAAAGTCCGGCAGCGGAGATTTCCGCGAAATTGAAAGACGCCGACGAAGCGGAATCAGACAAAAAAAGCTCAACAAAGTTTGAAAATCTGCCCGAAGAAGATTCGCCCGAAGCCGAAAATTTTCGTCCGCCGCTGCCGTATAAACGTTTTCGCCCCGAATACACGGCGCTTGCCAATCTTTACAGAGTCGAAGCGACGGTTGACGCCGAACTCGAGGTTGACGAAACGGGAAAGATTTTGAAAATCGAAATCGCGCGCTGGGCTGGTTTCGGGCTGGACGAATCGGTTGCCGAAAATATCAGAAAAATGAACTGGCGACCTGCCGACAGAAACGGAAAAACCTTATCCGTGCGCGTTCTGCTGCGTTACAACTTCAAAAAAATCGACCCGGAATAATTTTGTTCAGACTCAAATTACAAGCCGATTCAAAAAGGAATTTTTGCGTCGCTCAAAATGCGGGAACACGCACGATAGTCGAGTGTATTCTTCAAACGATTACGCCGTTACTTTGTGCGGGCTTCTGTAAAAAGTGAGAAAATCCTATCTAAGAGCCTGTTTGGAAATTAGAAATTATCGATTTTTAGAGTCGTATTTAACCGCAGATGAACGCGGATAAAAACAGATAAATCGTATAAATATTAGCTTTTATCAGATTTTATCAGATGAGCATCGGCGTTCATCTGCGGTTAATTTTCCCGTCTCAATTATTTATTGTGAATTTCCAAACAGGCTCTAATTAAATTGAGCTGTTTTTTCACAAATAACCGACATTGGATTGAACAAAATCTGCGGGCTTAGTATGATGCAGATATGAAAAGCCTCTATCCAGAAATCGAACCGTTTGACGCGGGAATGCTGAAGGTTTCCGACGTTCACGACATTTATTTCGAGCGTGTCGGAAACCCGGAAGGCGTTCCGGTCGTCTTTCTGCACGGCGGTCCGGGCGGCGGTTTGATTCCGGCATACCGTCAGTTTTTCGACCCCGAAGCGTATCACGTCGTATTGTTCGACCAGCGCGGTTCGGGAAAATCGACGCCGCACGCCGAACTGCGCGAAAATACGACGTGGAATTTAATCGACGACATCGAAGCGCTGCGCGAAAAATTCGGCATTGAAAAATGGTTTGTCTTCGGCGGTTCGTGGGGCAGCACTTTGAGTCTGGCTTACGCCGAAACGCATCCCGACAGAGTTTCAGGCTTGATACTGCGCGGAATTTTTCTTACCCGTCGTAAAGAGCTTCAGTGGTTTTATCAATCGGGCGCGTCGGAGATTTTCCCCGATTTCTGGGAACGCTACCGCGACGCGATTCCCGAAGCGGAGCGCGGCGATTTTATGACGGCATATTATAAGCGCCTGACGAGCGACGACGAGCAAACCAGACTTGCGGCGGCGCGCGCGTGGAGCGTCTGGGAAGGCTCGACCTCGAAACTTTTTCCGAGCGAAGATTTGATGAACCACTGGGAAGGCGAGCAGGAAGCGTTGTCGCTTGCAAGAATCGAAAGTCATTATTTTATGAACAATTCGTTTTTCCCGACGGAGAATTATTTAATCGAAAACGTCGATAAAATCCGCCATATTCCGACCGTCATCGTGCAGGGCAGATATGACGTGGTTTGCCCGGCGACGAGCGCGTGGGATTTGCATAAAGCCTTTCCCGAAGCCGATTTGCAGATTATTCCCGACGCCGGACATTCGATTTCCGAGCCGGGAATCGCGTCGGCTTTGATTGCGGCGACGGACAAATTCAAATCAGTGAAAACTAGTAGTGCAAAGTGAAAAGTTTTGAAATCGCCAGTCTGCCGGATGGAAATCGGCGCAAATAACTATATTATGAAAGTCGGTTTTTAGTATTTGACAGCCGGTCGATTTATAAAAATAAAACAAACTTTTCGCAAATTATTCGCGTCCAAAATTCAACGGGAAAACATAATGAACAAAGCGGAAAAAAATTCAAACGGTTCTGATTTGCCGCGCGCTAAAGATTTCAAGCTGCCGAAACATCTGACGAAAGACCAAAGGGAACTTATCGAAGCGACGCGCGAAGCGATGAAAGCTCTGAAAGAAGAAGAAGCCAAATATGGCAAAAAAACCTATTTGTGATACGTCCGTCTTTTCCGATTACGGAGATTACGTTGACCGAATAATTTTGTCGGTGCTTTTTCCGACTGTCATACTTTTTGAACTCGTTGCGACATCAATCGACGAAGCTAGCTTGAAAAAATACGAGCGGTGGCGCGTTTTGCTTAATAAAAACAATTGTTTGATAAATCCGACGGCAAGCGATTGGTGGGAAACGTCGAAGGCGATTCGGCGGCTTTATTTAATGCAGAGTGAACAGCCGACGAAAATTAAGACTTTGCGAAACGACGCGCTGATTGCTCGCCTTGCCGTAACGCGCGATGGTTTTGTCGTTACGCACGACACGGACGATTTTCAAATCGTTCAGAAAGTTATGCCGAACCTGAGAATTATGTCGGCGCGCGATTTTTTTAATTAACGATTTTTTTTCGCTGAATTTTGGAGAAATTTATATGAATTTTGGAACAACAGAAATACTTTTAATCGTCGCCGTTTTATTTTTACTGTTCGGCGCGAGCCGTCTGCCGCAGCTGGCGAAATCTTTGGGGCAGACGCGCAAAGCCTTTAAGGAAGGAATGCGCGAAGCCGAAGAAGAAGAACGCGCCGAACTGCGCCAGAAACAAATCAACACCGGCGCGGCGGTCGGCGCTCCGCAAGTAACTAATATGAGCGACGAAGAACTTTTACTGGAAATGCGCCGCCGTGCCGAAGCCAAGCAAGTGCAGGGTTAAAAGTGAAAAAGTGAAAAAGTTCGGTTGTAAATTTCGACAAACCTTTTTAACCTTTCCACCTTTTTCACTTTTCCACCTTTTTACTTTTTCACTTTTTTTCGCCGACAATGAGCGTCGCTTTGATTGAAAAGCGAAATGTCGGCGCGCCTTCGTCGGCGTCGATAACCTGAGCGAGTTTTTTGCGGACTTGCTTTTTTTCTTTTTCGCTTAAAAAATCGAGCCGGACGGGAAGCAGAAAATCGTTGACGAGCGGCGAATCCGTAAATTCCGCGCCGTTTGCAAACTCGAAAAATTCGGTTTTCGTTACCGTTTCGATTTTCGTTAAATCAAATTCCGCCGCAATTTCTTCGAGTTTTGAAACGGTCGGAATTTCCAGTATCAGGCGCTCGACTTCCGCCGCTTTATCGTGCATCTCCAACGCAAAAAAGGCTTCCCACAAAAAAGAGAAAATCTCGCCGAAGCTGCCCGCCGTCGGCAGAAAAAACGCGACTTGACTGTCGGAAGCGGCGATAACGTCTTCGAGAAACTCCGGCAGATTTTTCGGCTCGACAAGGCTCGCGTCAGCTAACACGGCGTCGAACGTTTGGCGCGGAAACTCGTTGTAGAAATTGACTCTTGTTCTGACAATATCGGCTTTCGCCTGCGCGATTGTGTTTAAGTCGGCGTTTTCGGTCAAACCTTTGAGCTGCGCGTCGTGTTTGAGTTTCCGGCTCAATTCGACGGCGTGATTGCCCGTTCCGGCGTTGACGTAAAGAATCGATTTTTCGTCGGTGAATTTAAAATTTTCGTCGAAAATTCCGGTAAAGCGTTCCGTCCAATCGGGTGCAACGTAAAGGTCGCGCAAAAAGGCGAGTTCTTTTTGAGTCTTTTTCATAACCGTATTTTAACCGGAAAAAGCGCGAATCGTAAATTGTCAATCAAAAATCGCCGGTCGAGATTTGTTTCGACTGCCGAATTGCGATTTACTAATTACAAAGATGAAAATCGCGGCGGAGAATGTTAAAGAATTGTTTGATTTGCCGGGCAAAACGGCGATTGTAACCGGCGGCGCAAAATATCGGCGTTCATCTCTTTTTATTTTCGGCTGAATCAAATAATGGAATACGCGGCGACGACACTGAATCTGGCTTCGATTATCGAACATCACGCGAAACTTCTACCGGAGCGCGAAGCGATTGTCTGGAACGAAACGCGACTTTCTTACGGGCAGCTAAACGCGTCGGCGAATCGTGTCGCAAACGCGCTGGTCGAAATGAACCTCGGACACGGCGATAAAGTCGCGCTCGTCTGTCCGAATCTGCCGTTTTTTCCCGTCGTTTATTACGGAATTTTGAAATCGGGCGCGGTCGTCGTGCCGCTCAATGTTCTATTTAAGGAGCGCGAATTCGCGTATCATCTGCGCGATTCGGACGCCAAAGCCGTTTTTGTTTTTGAAGGCGCAAACCAATTGCCGCTGGCGCGAACCGTTAAGGAAGCGTTTGACACGATTGACGAATGCGAGCATTTAATCGTGATGACGATTGACGAAGACGCTGCTTCGCCAATCGAAAACGCGAAGACGCTGACCGAAATAGTCGCCGGAAAATCCGAAACGTTTGAAACTTTTCCGACAAGACCGGAAGACACCTGCGCGATTCTTTACACTTCCGGGACGACCGGACAGCCGAAAGGCGCGGAATTAACGCATTTCAATATTTTTCTCAATTCGGTAACGGTTCAGAATTCGCACGTGCCGGCTCTGGGTTTTGCGGGCGGCGAGCAGAAAACCGTTCTGATAACTCTGCCGCTTTTTCACACGACCGGACAAACCGTGCAGATGAACGCCAATCTTTACGGCGGAAACCGCGTTATTCTCTTGCCGCGTTTCGAGGCGAAAACGACTCTGGAAGCGATGGAAAAAGAATCGGTTAATTTCTGGATCGGCGTGCCGACGATGTATTGGGCGATTCTTAAATACATCGAAGAAACGGGTTACGACGTTTCAAAAATCGCCGAACATTTGAAAGTTCCGACTTCGGGCGGCGCGCCGATGCCCGTCGAAATAATGAAAGATTTCGAGCGGATTTTCGGCATCAGAGTTTTGGAAGGCTACGGTTTATCGGAAACCTCGCCGCTCGCCTGTTTTAATCATTTTGAAAAACCTTCAAAACCGGGAACGGTCGGACAGCCGATTTTCGGCGTCGAGATAAAATGTTTTGACGAAAACGATTGCGAAGTGCCGGACGGAACACGCGGCGAAGTCGTCATTCGCGGACATAATATAATGAAAGGTTATTATAAACGCCCGAAAGCGACCGCCGAAGCCTTCAAAAACGGCTGGTTTCACACCGGCGACATCGGAATAATCGATACGGAAGGTTATTTATCAATCGTTGACCGCAAAAAAGATATGATTCTGCGCGGCGGTTATAATGTTTATCCGCGCGAGCTTGAAGAAGTAATTATGACGCACGAAGCCGTTTCGCTGTGTGCCGTCGTCGGCGTCGCGGACGAGCGTCTGGGCGAGGAAGTCAAAGCGTTCGTCGTTCTCAAACAAGGCTTCGATTTGTCGGCGGAAGATTTTACGAGCTGGTGCAAAAAACAGTTTGCCGCCAATAAATATCCGCGCTCGGTCGAATTTCGGGAAAGTCTGCCGATTAGCGCGACGGGGAAAGTTTTGAAACGGGAACTAAGAGGAGATTAGCCGCGAAACGAACACGAAAAGGCGCGAAAGGGAACAGGCGAAAAATATATTTACTACGTGAGTCAATAGTAGACAAGCCGTATCGGCGAGCGCCCGTCGGAGCGCGGGCATCCTGCCCGCTAATCGAGCGCGACAGCGCGAATAAACGCCGTAATAAATTCAAACTCGAATTTAATTAAACGCTTCTGGAACGCTCAAGGCGCGTTCAAGAAGCGGGCAGGATGCCCGCGCTCCCGGTAAAAGACGCTTTTATTTTCTACTGTCGATTGGCATATTTACTCTTGTTTTAGTTTGTTCGCTTTTGTTTACGGCTTGAATCTTTAAGGCAAAATTATGAAAGTGCAAATTTTATTTTTCGGCGCGACGGCTGAGGAAGTCGGGAAAAGAGAAATCGAAATCGATTTGGCGGAACAAACGAAGGCGAGCGACGCATTTGCCGGCGTTGTCGAAAAATTTCCGCATTTAAAACGGCATTCTTTGTTGTTTGCGCTTAACCAGCAATATGCGAGCGGCGATGAAACGATAAACGACGGCGACGAGCTGGCGATTTTTACGGCTGTTTCGGGCGGTTGACGGATTAGTTGCGGAAACACGCACTAAGTAAGTGTGCTTTAAGGTTTTTTGAACTCATAAAATAGTTAATGATAAATGAAAACTGATTTTTTTGAAATTACGATTGAGCCGCTCGATGTCGGCGCGATTGCGCGTCGGGTCGTGCCGTCCGAATGCGGCGCGACGGTAACGCTCGACGGTTACGTTCGGCAATGGACGCGCGGGCGCGAAACGCTCTATCTCGAATATGAAGCATATCAGCCGATGGCTTTGCGCGAAATGGAAAAGTTAATCGGACGAGCGCGGGAACTTTTTGAAATCGCGGCGGTCGGCATCGTTCATCGTCTCGGACGAATGGACATCGGCGAGACGAGCGTCGTCATTTCGGTCGCCGCGCCGCATCGCCGCCACGCTTTTGAAGCGTGCGAATGGTTAATCAAAGAATTAAAGCGCGTTGTGCCGATTTGGAAAAAGGAATTCTACGCGGGCGGCGCGGTTTGGATTGAAGGCGAATCTAAATAAATGAAATTGAGGGAAAAAAGAAATAGGACGCAGACGAACACGGATTAAGCGGATTGACGCCGATATGATTTTAATAAATGGATTTGTTCTTTATTGCGGAAAACTTTTTTGTAAAGAATCTGTGTTTACCCGCTAAATCTGTGTTCTTCCGCGTCCTATTTTCCTGACTTTTACCCATTTTCCAGTATAATTTTACTTTCCTCTTGTAAAACCACACTGTTTTTTGTGAATATAGACGAAGCGGAGATTTTCGCCGTCGGTTTTCTTTTTAATCCCTGCATAATTTTTATTTCCGGCTAATTAATTAATGTCAAATCTTCTTATAGTTGACGACGAGCAGAGTTACAGGCAGCTTTTGAGCCTTGTTTTTGAACACGACGGGCATAATATCCGCACGGCGATGAACGGGCGCGAAGCACTCGAAATGCTGCAAGTCGAGCCTGCCGAAGTTATTATAACCGACGTGCGAATGCCGGATATGAACGGCATCGAGCTGCTTCGGGCGGCACGTGAATTTCTGCCCGACATCGGCGTCGTTTTGATGACGGCGTTTGCGACGGTCGATACGGCGCGGGAAGCGTTCAAATTGGGCGCGGACGATTTTATTCAAAAACCGTTCGACGTTGAAGAATTAAAGATTATCGTCAGGAAAGCATTTGAGAAACAAACGCTCGTCAACGAAAACCGCGCCTTCAAACGCGCCCAGCGCGAGCGCGGCAGCGTTAAAAACATCATCGGGCATTCGGATAAGATGCAGGCGGTTTTCTCGATGATTGAAACGGTCGCCGAAGTTCAATCGACGATTCTGGTAACGGGCGAATCGGGAACGGGAAAGGAACTGGTGGCGCGGGCGATTCACGATTTATCGCCGCGCGCGGAAAAGCCGTTCGTCTCGATAAACTGCGGCGCGTTCACCGAAACCTTGCTCGAATCGGAGCTTTTCGGCTATGTCAAAGGTTCTTTTACCGGCGCGAACGCCAATCGCAAAGGCTTGTTTGAAGCCGCGCACAAAGGCACGATTTTCCTTGACGAAATCGGCGAGATGTCGCCCGCGATGCAGGTTAAACTTCTTCGCGTTTTGCAGGAAAGAAAAGTTCGTCCCGTCGGCGCGCACGAAGAAATGTCAATTGACGCCCGCGTTATCGCCGCAACCAACCGCGATTTGAAAGCTATGTCGGACGAAGGCACGTTCCGCGAAGATTTGTTTTACCGCGTTTCGGTTATCCCGATTCACCTGCCGCCGCTGCGCGAGAGAAAAGAAGACATTCCCGAACTGGTCGAACATTTCGTTAAAAAATTTAATGAACAGACGGGCAGAAATGTTTCGGTTTCGCAAAAAGCGATGCAGATTCTCGAAGAATACGCCTGGCACGGCAACGTCCGCGAGCTTGAACACACGATTGAACGCGCCGTCGCGCTCGAACGCGGCGAAGAAATCCAGCCCGAACGCCTGCCCGAACACGTTACCAATTACAATCCGGCGCGCATCAAAGCCGAATTCGATTTGCCCGAAAACGGCATAAATTTAGTTTCGCATCTCGACAATCTCGAAAAAACCTACGTTCTCGAAGCCTTAAAACAAACCGGCGGCAACCAGACGCGCGCCGCCGAACTGCTGCAAATGCCGGTGCGCTCTATCCGTCATCTGCTCGACAAACACAGCATTCGCCTGCTCTCGGCGCAGATGCGAAACAGCGACTAATTTCGGTAGGAGCGCGGGCATCCTGCCCGCAATGAGCGCGAAAGCGCGAACAAATCAAGTTTAGCCAATGCCGATTTCCGGCTAAACTCGGTTACGCCGCTCGAAGCGACGTTTGCGGGCAGGATGCCCGCGCTCCCGGTAACAAACAATGTCTGACAATTTCCCAAAAAATCAAGACGCGCCGGCAGGCTGGCACGGGCGCGGGTATTTGCCGCATTTTGACGGCGGCGAGATTTGCCAATTTATCACTCTGCATCTCGGCGACGCTTTGCCGCGGGAAGTCGTCGAAAGATGGAAACTCGAACTTAGCCGTGAAAAAGACGAGAAGGCGAAAATAACTTTTTACAAACGCATTGAAGATTACTTAGACAAAGGTTACGGCGAATGCTGTTTGCAAAACGAAGCGATTGCCGGGCAGATGCAGGCGTCGCTGCTTTATTTCGACACGATTCGTTATAAGTTAATCGCCTGGGTGATAATGCCGAATCATATTCATTTTTTATTGAAGCCGATTGAAAGCCGCAAACTTTCCGACATAATGCATTCGATAAAATCCTTTACCGCTTTGAAAGCCAATAGATTTCTGGAAAAAAGCGGACAATTCTGGCAGGAAGATTATTTCGACAGGTATATTCGCAACCGCGAGCATTATGAAAAAACCGTAATCTACATTGAAAATAATCCGGTAAAAGCCGGATTGTGTAAAAAAGCGAGCGATTGGAAATTCAGCAGCGCCCATTTCCGACATCGTTAACGTCAACGTCGGAGCGCGGGCATCCTGCCCGCTAACGCCGCTCCATAGCGGCGTAATCGAGTTTAGCTGGAAAGCAACACTGGCTAAACTTGATTTGTTCGCGCTTCGGCGCTCAATGCGGGCAGGATGCCCGCGCTCCCGGTAATGACATTTTTCGTTACCCGACGATTGCCAAAAACTGTTACTTGACGAGTTTCGGAATCATTCTTACAGCCGCCCGCAAAATCCGTATACTTCCTTAAGTTATTCTGTTTATTGAAGTTTCGCTGTTGTTTTCAGTCGAAAACGCTTTTGGCACAAGGCTTGTATTAGCAAAGGCAGCCTGCGAAAGCGGGGAAAACATAAAATTCACAGGAGATTGTAAAAAACAAAATGAAAAATCAAAAAGGTTTCTCGCTTATCGAACTTTTAATCGTCGTCGTCATCATCGGCATCATCGCCGCCATCGCTATTCCGAATCTGCTGGCTTCGCGCCGCGCCGCTAACGAAGGCTCGGCTATTTCAGCCCTTCGCACAGTTCACGGTGCTGAAATTACATATCAAGCCACAACCGGCGGCGGAAACTTCGGAACTCTTGCCGATTTGAAAGGTGCTAACTTGATTGACTCGAATATCGCCGACTCAGGAACAGCCGGTAAACCCGGCAAGAGCGGATATAAATTTACCGCTGATAAAACCGATGCTTCTAACGGAACTTCCGCTACATTCGGCGTGTTAGCCACTCCGGTAACTGTAGGCGGCGCGACCGCAACCGGAACGCGTGATTTTGGGATTGGCACTGAAGGCGTTATTTACACCGGCGCTGCCAGCGCTCTTACGCTTGGAAAAGCAGGACCTACCGGCACGAGTACTGTTTTGAATAACTAATTAGTTACTAATGACGGCTTTTAATTAAAAGGGAAAGATATAAATTTATATCTTTCCCTTTTATCAGCTAAACAGGTTATTTACCGGAAGCCGGACAATAAGGAGAAAAAAATGAAAAATCAAAAAGGTTTCTCGCTTATCGAACTTTTAATCGTCGTCGTCATCGTCGGCATCATCGCCGCCATCGCCGTTCCGAATCTGCTGGCTTCGCGTCGCGCCGCTAACGAAGGCTCGGCTATTTCCGCGCTTCGCACAATTCACGGCGCCGAAATGATATATCACTCTACGAAGGGAAAAGGAAAGTTTGGAACTCTTGCCGAATTAACTGCTGCCGGATTGATTGATTTAACAATTGTTAATTCCTCTGTAGTCGGCAGAAGCGGATATGAATTTTCTCTTGATAAAACTGATGCCTCTGCCGAAAATGCCTCTAAATTTGCAGTAAAAGCAGAGCCGTTTGCAGGTTCCAGTTCTTTAACGACAGGAACACGCTCGTTTGCGATTGGCACACCCGGAGTTATTTATTCCGGCGCGCCCGCAGCGGGAACTTTTGATGTAACAGGCGGAGAAGTTACCGGCACAAGCACCGTCTTTAATAATTAACTGTCCGCTTAATTCTAAGGTTATCAAAGAAACGGATTATATTTAATCTCACCTTTTTTGTAAATATTTTTGCCCGTATCGCTTCCTCAAACAAACATTCCGCAGCTATATAAAAATTTTCCGATAATGAAGTTCGAGAACACATTCACAAATTCGGAAACCGCACTTCAAAACCGGATATTGAAGTGTTTTTTCGCTGTTTGGGCATTTGTTATTATCGCTCCGCTGATTTATTTTCCAAGTCCGTCAGCATTAGCCGGACATCCCTGGAAAGTCGAATTGGCAGCGTCTTTTTTTCTGTCTCTCGCTTTAATCTACTGTTTGTTGAGCAGGCGGAAAGCGGAATCGTTCGTCTCGACGCCGGGAAAATCCGCTTTTTTGGTTATCGTTCCGTTCTGCCTGTTTATTATCTGGAGCGGAATATCCGCTGTTTGGGCTGGTTCGATTTTATCGGTTTTACATCATACTTTAGTCTGGTTTTGTTACTTAATCTTTTTTCTGTTCGCCGCGCAGTTCGTTTCCAATGCGAGATATTTTCGCGTCGGCATAATTTCGCTCGGCACGGTAATCGGAATAATTGCCGTAAATTGCGTTACCGAATACATTTTCGCCGCCCGGTTAAATGATGTATTCGGTTATCGTTACGCCAGATTCGCCGAGATTCAGGCTTCGATTCTGCCTTTATTTTTCGGTTTCGCTTTAAGATTAAAAGGAAGAAATTTAATTTGGGCAATCTCGCTTACGATTTTAGTCTGGCTCGCAATTTTATTTTCGATGAGTCGCGGCGCATTTTTATCTGCCGCCGCCGGATTATTTATTTTCACGGCGCTAAGGATTTTCGCACCGAAAACTTCTTCCGAAAAGAAACGTCTGATTCCGGCGATAATTGGAATTGCTTTAATCGCCCTTTTAATTCAAATACCAATCTCCAATTCGAGCGGGCAAAAAGGAACGACGGTTACTCGTTTGGTTACTCAAAACGAACAGGCAGACCCGAATAACAGCATTTCAAAAAACGCCCGGTTTCTTTTCAGCCGCGTCGGAGTGGAAATGTTCGCGGACAACGCTTTATTCGGAATCGGCGCGGATAATTTCGGCTTGGAGTTTAATAAATACCGCGCTTGGTTTTCAGCAAAACCCGAAAACCAATCAGTCGCCAACCGGCAGGAAGAATTTCTTCCCGAACGGGCGCACAACGAATACATACAAATTTTGGCGGAACTCGGCATCGTCGGCGCGATAATTTTTTCGTGTTTTATTTTCGGAATCGCAAAACTGAGTTTCGATGAAATAAAAAAACACGCCTTCAGCCGTTCCGATATTTTAACGCATTCGGCAATCGCCGGAATCGCCGCCTTTCTGGTCAGCTCGCTGGTCAGCTCGTTTTCGTTTCGGCTGATGCAGAACGGACTCGCCTTTTTCTTTTTGCTGGCAGTTCTTTTAAGAAAACACTTTGTAAAACAAACTTCGGCGGAAGTGTTTCAAACTTTTACTTCGCGCCGCTTGAGTTCGGCGTTTATTTTAATTTCAATAGCCGCGTGTTTATCGCTGACGACGTTTTCGACACTGAAAGCCGCCAGCCAGTTTTTTGTTTATCGAGCGGAGCGTCAGGAAGATTTCGAGCGCGCCGCATCTCTTTACAAAAAAGCGGAATTGCTCGACCCGGCGAATGCTTCAGCCGATTACTCGTTCGGATTTCGCCTGCTTCAGGAAAATCGTTTCGATGAATCGGCGGCGCGACTTCAAAAATCCGTCGAAAAAGGCTTAAATACAAGCATCTGCTATTCTTATCTGATTTCCTCGCAAACTCTGGCAGGCGATTACGAACAGGCGGAGAAAACCGCGTCCGAAGCCGTTCGGATTTTTCCGTATTCCGTGTTTATGCGGGTTCGCTACGCGTCTCTGTTAAAGAATCTGCATCGGGAAGACGAATCTCAAGCGCAGTTTGAAATTGCAGAACGGATTGATAAAAAACAAGCCGAAACCTGGCGGATTTTAATCGATGAAGGCGCGCGCGCGGCAAGCGAAAAAGCCGGAGACAATAAAGAACTGCTCAGGTTAATGGAATTGAATCCCAATCAAGCAATCTACGCGATTTTAACCGAGCGCGAAATACTCTACCCGCAAGAAAAAATGAAGTTTGATTTTAATAATTAGTCGTCTAATATCGATAATTGAAATATTCGATAACCCGAACAATTCTCGGATTATTAACAGACAGCTTCGATTTCAAAACATTTTAATCAAAAGTGCAATCAATTCAAAAAGGGAATCTATCTTCGTTTCGCCGTATAATTACAATTGCCCGCAGCACTTTTCGTGAAGCGGCGCGCATTCCCGATAGTAACTTTATCCGGGAGAATGTTAAAAAAACAGTTTGTCGGAAACGTGGAAAAATTCGCCTAATTCTTCGGCTTTATTTTTGCTGACAGGACGTTTTCCGTTTAAGATTTCCGAAATTGCCGCTTCGGTTTTGAAAATCGGCAGCAGGTCTTTTTGCCGCAAGCCGTTGTCTTCAAGAAGCGACTGCAAAACGAGATGCGGCTCGAGCGGGCGCGTCGGAAAAGTTCTTTTTTCATAATCCGCCGTTAAAACGGTCAGAAGTTTGAGAATCTTCGTTTCTTCCGGCGACAGATTCGCCTCGCCTTTTTTCATCAAACGGTTAATTACAGCCGAGAATTTTTGACGCTCTTTTTCATTTTCAATCGCCGCCGGCAAAGTTTCAACCAGAAGATTCGCGTATTTTTGTAAATTTATTGTATTGCGCATAGTACTGCTCAAACACGGGCGATTATTATTACCGACAATCGCAATCGTTCCTTTTCCAGCCTTTTTCGTCATATTGCGTGTGCGTCAAAACATATAATACGCGAACGGTTTGTGTCTGAAAATTGATTTGAGTAATTAAACGATAATGATTTCCTTTGATATTAAACGCCGTGCAGTTTCCAACCGCGTCGGCGAAACGAAAAGTTTGTTTCAGGTCAAAAATATGTTTCCAATTATTTAGCTCGATTGTTTGAATCCAGGTTTTCAAAGAGTTTTCCGTTTCTCTTTTTTCTTCCCAATACCTCTGTAAAATTTCCCTGCCGATAATGTTCATTTCGTTTAACATTCAACGGATAAATCTTACCAAAATTTGGAAAGTCGTCAAAGTTAAGCCGTCTTGTTATTTCCTCAATAAACATTTTTTATTGCATAAAGAAATAAAAGTTTTATAATTAACGAAGCCTGCTCTCCGGCTTTCAAATTTCATTTATTCATTTTTCCCAAATAAAATATGCGTCGAATTCCGGTTATTGCCCGCAACACTTTTCGAGAAGCGGTGCGCGACCGTGTTTTATATAATCTTGTTCTTTTCGTTTTGCTGATAACGGCGAGCGCGATTTTTCTGGGCGAACTGACCGCCGGACACGAAGCCCGAACAATCGTCAATCTCGGTCTGAGCGCGATGCTTGTTTTCGGCGTGTTTATATCGATTTTCGTCGGCGTCAGTCTGGTTTCAAAGGAAATCGAAAAACGCACGGTGTTTGCGATTTTCGCCAAACCGATCGGGCGCGGCGAGTTTATCGTCGGCAAATATATCGGCTTGTGTCTGACGCTGCTCGTCAATGTTCTGGTAATGGGCGTCGGCGTCTCGCTGGCTTTGCTGTGGGTCGGCGGCGGAAATTTAGCGATTTCTATCTGGGGCGCGATTCTGCTGATTTTCTTTGAGCTGGCGATTTTAACGGCTGTCGCCATTTTGTTTTCGTCCTTTTCGTCGCCCGCGCTGTCGGCGCTTTTGACGTTTTTCGTCTTTATAATCGGACATTTCAGCCAGTCGCTGCGCGATTTTGCCGAAAATCTCGGCTCGACGGGCGCGAAAATTTTCTTTAACGCGGTTTATTATCTGCTGCCGAATCTTTCATTTTTCAGTTTCATAACAGGCGCGGCTCACGGCGATTTGCCGCCGCCGTCAATGCTCGGCGGCGCGGCTCTTTACGCCGTTTTTTATATCGGTATTTTACTTGCCGCCGCTATTTTGATTTTCAGCCGTCGAAACTTTAAATAATTTGGGAGCGCGGGCATCCTGCCCGCTAATAGAGCGCGAAAGCGCGAACAAATCGAGTTTAGATAAACTCGACGTTAGATAAACTCGACGTTAGATAAACTTAATACGCCGCTATGGAGCGACGTTTGCGGGCAGGATGCCCGCGCTCCCGGCGGAATGAACATTAAATAATATAAGGAATGTCTCCAGAAATCGATTTTCGCAAATATAAATTGTCGTCGTAATCCACGAAGCGACGCAGAGCGATTTGTCGGCAATCGATAAATGGTATGAACGCGACGCGGGCGAAAAAATCGGTAAATATATTTTGTATCGAGTGAAGTTGAGAAATCCGCAAAAGATGAAGCCGAATATTCAAAACTTAAAACAAACAATTGCCGCGATTGCCGTTATAGTTTTCGGCTTTGCGGGCGTTTTTGCGCTGAGCGGTTTTATCGAAAAAAATCGCCCCGCGCCGCCCGCCGGAATCGAAGACGAAGATTTGGCTTTGCAGGGCGCGCGGCTCAAAGGTTTTTCGTTCGGGTTTGAAGGACTTCTCGCCGATTGGTATTGGATGCAGTCGCTCCAATACATCGGCGAGAAGATTATCCGCAGCCGCGAAGCGAGCAATAATTTAAATCTGGAAAATATGAGCGGCTTGAATCCGCGCCTGCTTTATCCGCTGCTCGACAACGCTTCGACGCTCGACCCGCGTTTCGTCGCCGTCTATTCTTACGGCGCGTTTGTTCTGCCCGCCATCGACCCGCGGCAGGCGATAAAACTTACCGAAAAAGGAATCGAAAATAACCCGAACGAATGGCGGCTTTACCAGCAGTTAGGCTATATTTACTGGCGTCTCGGCGATTATGAAAAAGCGGCGGAAATCTACGGCGCGGGCGCGAAAATTTCCGGCGCGCCGCCGTTTATGCTGCTGATGACTTCAAAAATGAAGTCGGCGGGCGGCGACCGCGAGACGGCGCGGGCGATTTACGAACAGATGCTCGGCGAATCGTCCGACAAACAGGTCAAAGAAAACGCCGCGCTGCATCTGCTCCAACTCGATTCATTAGACGAACGCGACGCGATTCGTTCGGCTCTGCAAAGTTTCAAAGAAAAAACAAACCACTGCGCGAGCGGTTGGCGCGAGATTCTGCCGGTTCTGCAAACGGTAAAACTCCCGCGCGGCAAAAGCCTTCGCGTCGATAAAGCGGGAAATTTAGTTGACCCGGGCGGCGCGCCGTATATTCTGGACAAAGAAAATTGCGATGTAAAACTTGACGAACGGACAACAAAAATTCCGTTGAAGTAAATACCGGGAGCGCGGGCATCCTGCCCGCTACTAGAGCGCTCCAGGCGCGAATAAATCAAGTTTAGCCAATGTTGCTTTTCGGCTAAACTCGCGTTACGCCGCTCGCACGGCGTTTGCGGGCAAGATGCCCGCGCTCCGGCAGATAAATTATGAATTGCATTATCGAAATAGAAAATCTGACCAAAGATTACGAAACCGGCTTTTGGCGAAAAAAGAAAACGCGCGCGCTCGACGGCTTGAACTTGCAGGTCGAAGCCGGGCAAATCTTCGGCTTCTTAGGCGGCAACGGCGCGGGCAAAACCACGACGATAAAAATTCTGATGCGGCTGCTGTTTCCAGACGGCGGCGCGGCGCGTATTTTGGGACGCGATATTTCCGACGTTAAAATGCACCGCTCGATTGGTTACTGCCCGGAAAATCCGTATTTTTACGATTACTTAAAAGCGTCGGAACTGATGAATTATTTCGGCGAGCTTTTCGGCTTGGATTCGGCGCAGAGAAAACGAAAAACCGAAGAATTATTAACGCGCGTCGGTTTGGACGAAAAGGACTGGAACAAACAGCTGCGCAAGTTTTCCAAAGGAATGCTTCAGCGCGTCGGTCTGGCGCAATCTTTAATCAACGAGCCGGAAATCGTTTTTCTCGACGAACCGATGAGCGGTCTCGACCCGATTGGACGGCGCGAAATCCGCGAGTTAATCAGCGACTTGCGAAGCGGCGGCACGACCGTTTTTATGTCAACGCATATTTTGTCCGACATCGAAGCATTATGCGACAACGTGGCGATTTTGCGCGGCGGAAAACTGGCGGCGACCGGCAAACTGGACGATTTATTGACTCAGAGCGGCGAAGCTCAGGAATTTGAAATTGTCGTTAGAAACGTTTCAGTCGAGAATTTGAGACACGAAATTGAAAACGTCTCCGGCGCGATTTTAACCGCAAAACCGAACGGCGCGAACATTCACGTTTTAGACGAATCAGACGTTGAAACGATTCTGCAAATAACAAAACGAGCCGGCGGAAAATTGATTTCTGTCCAGCCCGTTCGCCAATCTCTGGAAGAACTTTTCGTTAGAGAAACAGGAAATTAAAAAATTGTTGTCTCGGAAGTTACGCAGTTGAATGCAGAAACACGCACGTTAGTAAGTGGGTTCTTAAAATTGAACCCACTTACTAACGTGCGTGTTTCTGCAAAATTGAATGTCGGCTGCATAATTCGTGATTGAAAATCACATTCCAAGATTCTTCATCAGAAAGCCGTAAATATCCGCCTGTTCTTCGATAACTTTCGCCGTCGGTTTGCCCGCGCCGTGTCCGGCTTTGGTTTCGATACGAATCAAAACGGGCGCGTCGCCGCCCTGGGCTTCCTGCAAAGTCGCGGCGTATTTAAAACTGTGCGCCGGAACTACGCGGTCGTCGTGGTCGGCGGTCGTTATCATTACCGCCGGATATTTTTCGCCTTTCTTGATGTTGTGAAGCGGCGAATAAGCGTAAATCGCTTTAAATTCGTCCGCGTTTTCCGACGAGCCGTAATCGGAAGTCCACGCGCGCCCGATTGTAAATTTGTGAAAGCGCAGCATATCCATCACGCCGACTTGCGGCAATGCCGCGCCGAACAGCGACGGGCGTTGATTTAAGACCGCGCCGATTAAAAGACCGCCGTTCGAGCCGCCTTGTATAGCGAGTTTTTTCGGCTGCGTATATTTGTATGCGATTAAATATTCAGCCGCCGCGATGAAATCGTCGAAGACGTTTTGCTTATGCAGCTTTGTTCCGGCTTTGTGCCATTCTTCGCCGTATTCGCCGCCGCCGCGCAGGTTGGCGACAGCGTAAACGCCGCCCGCTTCGAGCCACGGCAGGCGCGAAACCGAAAACGCGGGCGTCATCGAGATGTTGAAACCGCCGTAAGCGTAAAGCAATGTCGGGTTGTTGCCGTCGAGCTTCAAGCCTTTTTTGTGAACGATAAACATCGGAATGCGCGTGCCGTCGGCGCTCTTGTAAAAAACCTGTTTGACTTCGTAATCGGTCGGCGTGAATTTTACGTTCGACGTGCGGAAAACTTCCGACTTTCCGGTTTTCATATCGTATCGGTAAATCGTCGGCGGCGCGTTGTAGCTCGAATAGCTGTAAAAAGTTTCCGTATCGAAGCGTTTGCCGCCGAAACCGCCAGCCGTTCCGATTCCGGGAAGTTTGACGCTGCGAACGAATTTACCGTTCAAATCGTAAATCCGAATCTGCGTGTAAGCGTCTTTTAAGTAATTTCCGACAAACTGATTGTTGATAAAATCGACGCTTCCCAAAGTTTCTTTTGTCTGCGACACGACATCGCGCCATTTTCTGTCTTTGGCGGCAACATCGACGGCGACGACTTTTCCGGTCGGCGCTCCTTTGTCGGTGCGGAAATAAAACGTCGAATTGTCATTGCCTATAAAGCTGTAATCGGCTTCGAGTTTATCGACGAGCGGCATAACTTTTGAATTCGGGTTCGACAAATCCTTGTAGAAAACCATATTCATCGGCGCTGTGCCTCTCGTAACCGTAATTATCAGCCATTTGCCGTCTTCGCTGACCGAGCCTCCGACGCCCATTTCCCTGTCGTCCGGTCGCTCGTAAATAAGCGCGTCTTCCGCTTGCGGCGTGCCGAGCTTGTGAAAATAAAGTTTTTGATAGTAGTTGATTCTCGTCAGCTTTTCCGCGTCGTTCGCCGCCGGAAAACGCGAGTAGAAAATTCCCTTGCCGTCTTTTGTCCACGACGCGCCGGAAAATTTAATGTCTCGTAAAACGTCCGTTAAATCGCGTCCGGTCGTAATATCCCGAAAATGCCATTCCTGCCAATCCGAACCGGCGCTCGATAAACCGTAAGCCAGCAGATTGCCGTCGTCGGAAATCGCCGTTCCCGAAAGCGCGACCGTGCCGTCGGTCGATAATTTATTCGGGTCGAGCAGCACGCGACCTTTATCGGTTATCGAATCGGCGACGTAATAAACCGATTGATTTTGCAGCCCGTCATTTTTTGAATAAAAATAACGTTTTCCCTGTTTTGACGGCGCGGAATAGCGTTCGTAATTCCAAAGCTCGGTCAGACGCGCTTTGAGTTTCTCGCGTTCGGGAATTTGATTCAAATACGAAAATGTAAGTTTATTTTCCTCTGCGACCCACGCTTTTGTCTCGGCGGAATTGTCGTCTTCGAGCCACCGATAAGGGTCGGAAACTTTTGTTCCGTGATAATCGTCGGTTTGCTCGACTTTTTTCGTTTCCGGGTAATCGAATTTCGTGCGTGTAAAAGAATCCTGGGAAAGGGAATTTACGGTTAAAACCATTGTTATCAACACAGCCAAATATATTTTTAACATCTTTTTGCGCTTAATCTCCTGTCGGGAAAAGTTTTTCAGATTTTTCAGATTTTTTAGATTATAGTGCGCATTTGATGTAGAAAACAATCAAACAGGTTGTTTAAGGCGCGAACGGGAGCGAACGCCGGAAAATAATTAAAAGACGTGCAGGTTTTCCTGTCCGCCGCCGGCAGCGTTTGACGCGTCGAGGTCGGTCAGGACAAACGGAAGCCAGTTACGGTTTTTGTGCAGCAGTTTTTCCATCCGGTCTTTATGCAGAGGTTTCGACATCAAATAACCCTGTCCGTAATCGCAGCCGAGATTTTGCAGCAGCAGAAGCTGGCTTTCCGTCTCGATGCCTTCGGCGATAACGCGCATTTTCAGGTTTTTGGCGAGCGACATAATCGTTTGCAGAATCTCGGAATTTTCGCCGTTTTCGCCGACGTTGTAAACAAACGAGCGGTCGATTTTCAGATAATCGAACGGCAGTCTGTGCAGATAACTGAGCGACGAATAACCCGTGCCGAAATCGTCCATACTGAGCTGTATGCCGATTTTTTTAAGTTTTTTCAAAACTTCAATCGTCTGCTCGGCGTTGTCCATCGCCGTGCCTTCGGTAATTTCTAGCTTGAGTGAAAACGGCGAAATTTTTGAAGCGTCGAGCGCGACGGACACGTCCTCGACGAGGCTGCCGGTCATAAAATGTTTGCCGGAGATATTGACGCTCATTATCAGATTTTCGCAGTGGGAAAATTTTTGCCATTCGGCAAGCTGCGCGCAGGTCTGATTTAAAATCCAACGCGTTATCGCGACAATCAAACCGGAATCTTCGGCAATCGGAATAAATTCCGCCGGCGAGATATTGCCGCGCTGCGGGTGCTGCCAGCGCAGCAGCGCTTCAAAACCGGACAGCTCGCCGCCTTTCAGACAAACCAGCGGCTGGTAATGCATCGAAAATTGCCCGCGTTCGACCGCGAAACGCAAATCGGCTTCGAGCTGTATTTTATTGAGAAATCTCTCCCGTAACTCCTTGTTGAAAACGGCGACGCCGCAGCCTTTTTCCTTGGCGTAATGCATTGCGATGTCGGCGTCGCGCAGCGTGTCTTCCGGGCTTTTATGTTCGGCGTCGAACGGCGCGATGCCGACGTTAAGGTCGCAGAAAACTTTGTTTCCCAGAACGAGATACGGCTGCGACAATCTTTCGTAAATTTTACCGGCAATTTCTTCGGCTTCGTCAATCGACGATAAATCGTTGAGAATAATGGCAAATTCGTCGCCTCCGAGCCGCGCGACCGTATCCTGCTCTCGAAGAAGGCGTGTAAGTCGTTTGCCGACCAGCTTTAGAAGCCTATCGCCGACCGTATGTCCGAGACTGTCGTTGATATTCTTAAATCGATTTAAATCTATGAACAAAACGAAATACTTGTGAGAAATTTCGATGCCGATTTCAATCAGCAGACTCAGACGCTCGACTATATAAGCGCGATTCGGCAAATCGGTCAGAAAATCGTGAAATGCGGCGTGTTCCAGCGCGTTTTTACTTTTAATCAGCGCGATGTTGTTTTCTTCCTGAACTTCCAGAAGCGATTCGAGTTCGACGGCGTGATTTCTCGCTTCTACGGCTTTTAACCTGGCGATTTCCGCTTTTTCCCGCTCGGCAACGTCTGCCTGTTCGATTGATTCGTTGATGTCGGCGATTATTTGTCTGTAACTGAAATAGGCGATACCGAAAAACGAAAATAAAACGGTCGTCGTCAGAAAGTCGGCGTAGGTGAAAAGTTTGTAAATAATAAAAGCCAAACCGCCGCCCGCAATCTGGGTCAGCGAGCTGGTAAAACATTTTCTTTTCCAAACCCGAAAAAAAGATTGACCCTTTTCCAATGCAAAATACACGGCGGCTATAACGGAAACCGAAACAAACTGCGACAGCGCCAGAATTCCGATTGTCGGTATCAAATCGGTCGCCGCCGTCGATTGATGCGTGATGCCGAAAACCGGCGTGAGGAGCGAGTAAGCCGCGTATGTAATCGCAGCCGACAACGCGGCGGAAGCAATATTAAAAGCGATTGTATAAGCGCCGAATTTCGTTCCCTGTCTTTTCAGGTAAATACAATTTGCAAAAGTTTCGATTGAGGCAAGAAAAATCGCCGCCGCGCCGCCGTATAAAATAAAGGAAATAAAAATAAGCGTATCCGAAAAGCTCAGTATAAATCTGCCGCGCGGCAGGCTTATGCTCAAATACGGCGTCAGAAGCAAGGTGAAAAAAGACAAAAATATAAAATTCAGGTTCGGCATCTCGCTCGATAAACGCGCGCCCGCCCACAGAAGCGCCGCGAGTCCGGCGGCAATTACAAAAAACTTATAGAAGTGAAAAACTCTGTTTTGCAGCATAAATTGAAAATTAAATTGTAATGCCGAATCGGTTTTTGATTTTGCAGGCTTTTGACGCTTTTTCAGAAATTAGGGTCGGTAGATTTTGGGAATAACGGTTTTTATTCAAAATGATTTCCGCTCTAAAAGTATAATCACTTTGTTTAGGAAAATCCACAAGTTTTTTTATGTTTAAATTTCCTTAAACGAAAAAGTTGTTCTTTTTAATCGAATCTGTATACTTGATTGCCAGTCAAATTATGAATACCTGTTATACGTTTTTATAAGCTCTTTGTTTTCATCAGTTACTTGCTATTCAAATCTTTATTGGTAACCGGGTATGCAAACGGCAAGTTTCCGGGAATAGCTTCAGGTCATAATTTTGCCCCTTGTAAATTGCTGTAAATACAACAGTTACGGATTTAATTTGAAATTGTTCCTCTGTGGCACGCGGGTTGTAATAAGGGAGAGCAGAAGTAAGCAAATGCTTCAAAAAATAAAAAATAAAAAATCCTGGAGAACAACAATGAAAAACTTAAAAAATATGGCAGCGGCAACCGGTTTGGCAGCAGTAATAATGATGAGCGCGACATCGGCGCAAGCCGGTCTTTTGATAAGCGACAGAGCAATCGTCGAAAACGAGGACAACACGCAGACAACAGTTACTACCCAATGCACCCAACCTGCCGACACGGGAATTTTTAGAAAAATCAAAGGATTCTTCTTCGGCGGATTAGACGGACTTTTGATAAGCGACCGTTCGACAGTGCCTACCAACTGCAACTCCGACGGACTTTTGATTAGCGACGGACTGCTTATCAGCGACGGACTCTTGATTTCCGACTAATAAGTTTTCCTTCTAAACATTAAAAATCAACTCTCACGAAACGGTCTTGTTAAGAAATTAACAGGACTGTTTTTTTATTTTGTCGTCCGATTGTTATAAGAAGGCGAAAGACGGCGCAGGTTTTCGACGGCTTTCGGTAAAACTTCCAGCAGATAACCGACATCTTCGACCAAATTGTCTTTGCCGAAACTGAAACGAATCGCGCCGCGGGCGAGTTCGTCATCCGCGCCTAATGCGCGAATGACCGGCGACGGTTCGAGACTTCCCGAAGAACACGCCGAGCCGGTCGAAACGGCGACGCCCTGCAAATCCAGATTTATCAGCAAGCCTTCGCCTTCGACGCGCCGGAACGAAACATTTGATATAGACGGCAGACGTTTTTTCCGGTTGCCGTTAAACACCACGTCGGAAACGGTTTCGGCAACCACATTTTCAAATTTATCGCGCAAGTTTTTGAGATGTTTCGCCGTTTCGCTTAAATTATTTTTCGCCAGCTCGCAAGCCTTTCCGAAAGCGACAATGTGCGCGACAGATTCCGTGCCGCCGCGCCGCTCGCGTTCCTGGTGTCCGCCGAGATTCTGCGAGTGAAGCCGCACACCGCGCCGGACGAATAACGCGCCGACGCCTTTCGGCGCGTAAAGTTTATGCGCCGAAACCGAAAGCAAATCGCAGCCGATTTCTTCGACATCAATTGGTATTTTCCCGATTGCCTGCACCGCGTCGGTGTGAAACCATATTTTATTGCCGCTTTCGCGTTCTTTTTTAACAATCTGCCCGATTTCTTCGACCGGCTGAATCGTTCCGATTTCGTTATTCGCCGTCATTATCGAAATTAAAACGGTGTCTTCACGAATCGCGTTTTTTACGTCTTTGATTTTAACGATTCCATCGGCGTAAACCGGCAAATATGTAACTTCGTAGCCGCGTTTTTCCAAATCTTCGCAGACGTTTTTAACGGCGGAATGTTCGATAGCGGAAGTGATAACGTGTTTTCCGTATTTTCCGTTGGCTTCGAGAAGACCGCGAATCGCCAGATTGTTGGCTTCCGTGCCGCCGCTCGTAAAAACGATTTCGTTCGGACGCGAGATGATGATTTCCGCAACCTGATGCCGCGCTTTGTCGATTGCCGCGCGCGCTTCCTGCCCGAAAAAGTGAATGCTCGACGCGTTGCCGAATTTCTCGGTTAGAAAAGGAATCATCGCGTCGATGACTTCGCGGTCAACCGGCGTCGTCGCGCTGTTGTCTAAATAAATTCTGCGAAACATACATTTATTTTAACGCACGCCGGAAAATATCGATAATTGAAAAGCAAAACATATAGTTTTATTAAAACACTCGATTTATAAAGTATGAAATTACAAAACAATTACGAAATCCGCCGCCGTTTAAGAATCAAACGTATTGCCCGAAATGCTTCGGGTAAGATAAAGTAAAACTTGGAATTATAACTTTGAATCAAAGCCGCTGAAGTTTTTTAGACAAAGGAATTAAAAATGGATTTTACAACAAAAGAATTATTAAAACGTTACGCGAAATTGGCAATCGGACAGCCGTTTGCGCCGATTTTGCTCAATATTTTGGTAACGAGCGTCTGTGATATGCGCTGCACGCATTGTTTTTTCACCGACGAACTCGACGACCGACCGCGCAAAAAGCTGCAAATGAAAACCGAAGAAATCGAAAAAATCTCCGAAACTCTGGGCGGAAATCTCGGCGTTTTAATTCTCGCCGGCGGCGAGCCGTTCACGCGCAAGGATTTGCCGGAAATCTGCAACTCGTTTTACCGCAACAATAAACTCGATTCGGTTTATATAATGTCGAACGGGCAGATTCACCCCAGAATTTTCCCGGACGTAACGAGAATTTTGCAGGAAAATCCGACTTTGAATGTAACCGTCGCGCTCGGCATCGACGGAATGAAAGACGCGCACGAAAAAATCCGCCGCAAAGAAGGAAGCTGGGACAAAGCGATTCACACAGCCAGAACGCTCAAGGAAATGAAAAAAGATTTCCCGAATCTCGACGTTCAAACCTGCACGTGCGTGATGGCGTCGAACGAAGACACGATTTTCGATTGGTATGACTTTTTGAAACACGATTTGAAGCCGGATAAAGTCAATATCAATTATATTCGCCCGCCGTCGGCAGACCCGAAAGAATTGGAATTCGACCACAATCGCTACGCGCAGTTGTCGCAAATGATTCTCGATGACACGCGCAGCGCGGCGTTGAAAAACAATTACGGCGGCGACGCTGGATTTTTCAAAGCGGCAATCGACCTTTATATGCACGACCTTATCGCCAAAACCAAAGAAACCGGCGAGCCGCAAATGACGTGTTACGCGGGAACGGCGGGCGCGGTGATTTTTGATGAAGGCACGATTTCGTCGTGCGAAAACCTGGAAGCCGTCGGCAATCTGCGCGATTACGATTGGAATTTTCAAGGCGCGTGGAATTCTCCGGCAATGATTGCGCGCCGCAAAAAAGCCAAATCCGGCTGTTTCTGCACGCACGAATCGAATTCATATTATCCGTCGCTGCCGTTTAACCCGAAGCATTTGATTCAAATCAAACGCCTCGAACACCAGATGAAAAAGGCGAGCAAACAAATGAGCGCGCAAGCGCCGAAAGCCGAAGGCGTCGCCGTCTGAATTTAACAATGATGCAAGTTTCGCCTGAATCCATTTTAGAAATGCCGAACGCCTTTCTGCTCGTCGATAAAGTCAAATCCAGACTCGCCGACGAGCAGAAACGGCGGCGGCATTTTTACGAAATCGTCGAAGAAAACAAAAAAATGGAATTCATCAACGGCGAAATCGTTTTTCATTCGCCCGTCAAATTGCAGCACAATCGGGCGACGGGTTTAATTTATAAACTGCTGGAAACATTTGCGACCAAACACAAACTCGGTTTCGTCGGCATTGAAAAGATAATGATTTCCTTGACGCGCAACGATTACGAGCCGGACGTTTGTTTTTTCGGCAATGAAAAGGCGAAAAATTTCACGGGAAAGCAGATGAAATTTCCCTCGCCGGATTTGGTCGTCGAAGTATTGTCGGATTCGACCGCTAAAGCCGACCGTGAAACGAAATTTCAGGATTACGCGGCGCACGGCGTTCGAGAATACTGGATTATCGACGCGGAAAAGGAAACAATCGAGCAGTATGTTCTGCAAGATGAAGATTACGAGCTTTTATTGAAAGCTAAAGACAGCGCAATCGAAAGCCGCGTTTTGCCGCATTTTAAGATTCCGGTTCGCGCCGTTTTTGACGAGACGGAGAATCTGAAAGCGCTGGCGAATTTAATTTCCGAATAGATTTCATTTTCAAATGCCCCAAAATACACCGAAAATTCTTATCATCTCGTCGGACACCGGCGGCGGACATCGTTCGGCGGCGCAGGCTTTGAGCGAAGGTTTGTATAAGTTTTGGAAAGGTAAATCGATTGCCGTTCGGATTATTAAAGCCGCCGAAGAATCGCATCAACTGACCGGAAAACTCGTCAACGTCTATAACTGGATTTTGCGAAACCGGCAGCACTGGATGAAATACGTCTATTGGACGATAAATCGTTTTCGCCCCGAAACGCGCGAGTTTTTTCATCGTCGCTGTATCGGCTACGTCAGAGAGCAGTTTGAAAAATGGTGTCCGCACATCGTCGTCAGCGTTCACCCGATGACGCAGCATATTTTCGCCCGCATATTGAAAGAACTGGATTTGTCCGAACAAGTTCCGCTCGTAACCGTCGTTACAGACCCGTGTTACGGTTTCTGGAAAGGTTGGGCGTGCAGCGATGTTTCGCTTTATCTGGTTGCCAATGAAGACGCGCAGAGACAGTTAATCGACTACGGAATCGCGCCGGAAAAAATAAAGATTTCGGGAATGCCGGTTAAGGCGAAGTTTTGCGAAGTTACGGAAAAAGACGCGCAAGCCGCAAGACGAGCGCTTGATTTGGACGCCGAAAAGTTTACGGTTTTCGTTAATGCCGGTTGGGTCGGCGGCGGCAATATTCCACAGATTTTCCGCGAACTGGCGCGCGGCGAACTGGATATTCAAACGATTTTTCTTGCCGGTAAAAACGAGGAATTAAAAAGGGAAGCCGAAAAAATTGCAAAGACGGCGAAATTTCCCGTCAAAGTTATCGGTTATTCGGACGATATTGAAAAACTGATGCACTCGGCAAACGTGATGATTTCCAAGCTCGGCGGCTTGACGACGTTTGAAGCGCTCGCCTGTCGTCTGCCGATTATCGCCGACGCGACAACCGCGCCGATGCCGCAGGAAGCCGGAACGGTTAATATGCTGGCAAAACGCGGCGCGGGAATTATGCTCAAAAAAGCGTCGGATATTGTGCCGACCGTTCAGAGTTTGCTTAACAATTCTAAAAGATACACGGAAATGAAAGCCGCGACGTTTGACTTATCGAATCCCGATTCGACAAAGCGAATAATCGAAGAAATTTTCGCGCTTCTGCCTGCTCACACGCAAGTCAAGGCTGAAACGGCGACAGTCGGAGCATAAAACGGTTCGTCCGAATGCGGAAACACGCACGGAAGTCGAGTGTGTCTTTGTAACTTTGCACACTCGACTTCCGTGCGTGTTTCTGCATTCAAGAAGCGATTAAAAAATCCTTCGTTTTGCCTTTTCCCGCCCGATTGCCTACACTTTCTTTTTCGATTCTTTACTGGAGATTATAATCTGTGAGTCTTTTACTGGAAGGAAAACGCGCCTTTGTTTCGGGCGGAACGCGCGGCATCGGCGCGGCAATCTGCGAAATCTTCGCGCGCGAAGGCGCGGACGTGGCTTTTAATTATCATTCGCGCGACGATTTAGCCGAAGAAGTAAAAGCGAAAATCGAAGCGCACGGCAGACGCGCGCTTTCCTATAAAGTTTCGGTAACCGACCGCGTGGGAATGAAGCGCGTCGCCCGCGAAATTTTCGACCAGTGGGGCGCGATAAACGTTTTAGTCAACAACGCCGCCGTTAACAAGCCGGACAATTTTGCGACGACGACCGATAAATCGTGGGATTGGGTTGTCGATACAAACGTCGGCAGTCTTTTCGCCGTTACCAAACCTTTTTATAAACAGATGATTCGGGCGCGTGCCGGCTCGATTTTGAATATCACGTCGGTCGGCGCGATTCGGTCGCTTCCGACATCGGTTCACTACGCGACTTCAAAAGCCGCGATGATTGGCTTTACCAAATGCCTTTCGCGCGAAGCTGCCAACTTTGGCATCTCGGTCAACGCCATCGCCGCCGGAATCTTCGACACCGATTTGGGCAACACGCTGCCGCAGAGACTTCTTCAGATGCACGATTTCTGGGTTTCCAAAGGACGCACCGGAAAACCGTCGGAGCTTGCCGAATATGCCGCTTTTATGACGAGCGACCGCAACAGCTTTATGAACGGCGAAATCGTCATCGTCGACGGCGGCGCGGTTACTTAAATCTCCCGCGAAAAAGAATATAAAATCATTCCGTATAAATTATTTGCGGAAAAAAATTCGTGTGATGCAAAATCGGGCGGCTCAACTTTTCGTTGCCGAATAAGCCGGACAGGATTAGAATGTGAACTAAAAGGAGAATCAAATCTTTATGTCAATCAAATCTGTTATTTCCGCAATTTCAAACATCGGTGCTGCGATGCCCGACGAGACAAACGGCTTGTCGTCGGACGTATCTACCAAAACAAACAATTTTCCGGTTTTCTCCGACAATGCTGTTGATTCTGAAGCCAAGCACGGCGAGCGGCAAGCCTACGCGCAGAATCTCCGTTCGCAACTCGAAGCGAAATACGCTCAGCAAAACCAAACGCAACAGCAGGAAACAGACAAACTCAAACCAAAACCGGGCGAGCGCGTCGTTACGATGCGCGGCAGAAAAGTAATCAAAACCGAAACCGTTCCTTATCCGAGCCGGCGAACCGGCGCGGCGCGTCCGCGTTCCGGCGAGCGCGTGGTAACGATGACATCGAGCGGCAGAGTTCTGCGAAGGGAAATCGTGCCGCAAGAGCCTGTAAAACCAACGCTGGCGACGTATGCGCGACAAGCCGATAAACTGATTCAAGGCGCGGGCGGCGATGCGCGGGAACGCAACCGCTCGATTACGGGCGCGTATGCCGCGCTCTATGTGCAGAATCCAGAGACTTTCGCGTGGTTGGGAGCGGCGGCGTATGCGTCGGGACAAGTCGGTTTTTTGATGGATGTCGTCGATGCGGCAGACGCGGGAGCGGACGGAGCGGCGATGCCGCCGAACACGCCCATTAACGGAGCGGCGCGCGATGTCATCAAGCAGAACGCCGGAGCGGTCAAAAAGATGATGGCGGACGGCAACATCGCCATCTACAAAAACATCGTTCCGGTCAGCCTCGCTTATCGGCAAGGCGGTATTCAGGAGTTGCGGCGACTGGAATCAACGCTCAAAGGTGAGCAGTTAGAGCGATTCATACCATTACGCGAAGCCTACGAGCAAATAGACAAAGGCGTGAAGCTGAATCAGAAGAATGCAGGCGCGGGCGATATGCTTATCACGAAAGGCACAGACGACATTATTGATTTTGAGCAGCGCGTCATCGTGCAGCCGCTGTTCGACAAAAACCCGAAACTGGTTTATACAATGGGATTACTCGCTTTCGGCGATTTGGACGCCGACGATTTGAGCATTGACCGGCGCACATTCTCAATGTTTCAACTGCATCACCCGCTGTCAAACTTCGGCAATCCCGACGAGCGCAACGATTGGATTAAGAACGAAATTTTCGTCAGTTGGGACAAGCAGCGGGCGGAGCGGTTCGACGAAGTGCGCGGGCAGATGTATCAGATGATTCTCGCCGGTCAAACGGCGGGCGGGAGATACTAATCTATGCGACACATATTTACAATTCTAGTAACAACATTCGCGTTATTATACGCCGGATGCGCGGCAGTCGGATTTATGCAGAATACAGCAGACATTAATCGCGGAACGCTCGTCGTTACAGCAGGCACGAGCGTTGATGAGTTGCGGCGAGAAACGACTTTCGATTTGGGCAAAGGTTCAAAACATCGGGCGGAAGAAACGCGCACTTTCGCCAATGCCGCGCGGTTCGATTGGCAGTTGCCGGGAACAAATCTGACGTTCAAAGATTGCAGCAATTACTTTCTGACAACGGACGAGACCGGCAAGACGATTGAGGATATTCAAATCATTACGGCGCAGAAGTATTACACGTGGGACGAACTCAAAGCAGAAATGTATGAGATAGAAAAACGATTGCTCGCCGACGGTTGGAAGTCAGTTCGTTACAGAGACGGCTCGACTGCCAAAGAACTTTTGCGGCAGGAGTTGGAAAAACCGGCTCTCGACAAATACAAAGATACGGTCGGCGGTTCGACTTATGGGAAAGGCGACGTATTTATCACATTGCTCGGCAAACGTCCGCCGATAGAAGAAGGCGAAAATCCCTACAAAAGTGAACAGTTTACTCACTATATTCACGCGGAAACACGCGCTAAGCGACAAAAAAGTCTTGGCGATTTTGGTGTTATGCCAGAATAGACAAAGGCGTGAAACTGAATCAGAAAAGTCTGGACGCGGGCGATATGCTTATCACGAAAGGCACAGACGACATTATTGACTTTGAACAGCGCATCATCGTGCAGCCGCTATTCGACAAAAACCCGAAACTAGTTTACGCAATGGGCTTGCTCGCTTTCGGCGATTTAGACGCCGACGATACAAGCATTGACTGGCAGACATTTTCGGCGTTTCAGTGTCATCACCCGTTGGAAGACTTCGGCAACCCCAACACGCGGGTCGATTGGATTGAGAATGAAATCTTCGTTAATTGGGACAAACAGCGGACGGAACACTCTGCCGAAGTGCGCGGGCAGATGTATGACTTGATTCTTGCCGGACAAGCCGCTGGCGGGAGATATTAATATATGCGCCGCTTATTTACAATTCTAATAACTACGTTCGCGTTATTATGCGCCGGATGCGCGGCAATCGGATTTATGCAGAATACAGCAGATATTAATCGCGGAACGCTCGTCGTTACGGCGGGAACGAGCATTGAGGAGATGAAAAAGCGTTCGACGTTCGATGTCGGCAAAGAGACGAAATGGCGGGCGGAAAAAACGCTCACTTTCGCCAATGCCGCGCGATTCGACTGGCAGTTGCCGGGAACAAATCTGACGTTCAAAGATTGCAGCAATTACTTTCTGACAACGGACGAGACGGGCAAAACGATTGAGGAAATTCAAATTATCACGGCGCAAAAGTATTTGATGTGGGACGAACTCAAAACCGAAATGTATGAGATAGAAAAACGATTGCTCGCCGACGGTTGGAAGCCGTATATTTCGCCGGGCGGCAAATCCGAAACGCAGCGGCTAAAACAAGAATTGGCTAAACCCCCGCTTCGCGCCGCAACCACGGACGGAGGATTTTCAGTTAATGAATTCGGAGGTTACACATACTTTAAAGGTGATGTAGTTCTTATGCTTTCGGCTAAACGCCCGGAAATCAATCAGGGCGAAAACCCGCTATCAAGCGCGGAGTTTACACATTTTGTGAATGTCAAGACACGCGCAAAGTGGGACGAATGAGTTGTGAATTGCAGTAAAATGACACTTCCTAAGCGAGACAAACATCAGACGGAGCGATTCGACGAAGTGCGCGGGCAGATGTCTCAAATGATTCTCGACGGACAAGCCGCTGGCGGAAGGTATTAAGAATATGATGCGTCATCTAAAAACAGTTTGTTTATTCATTGGACTGACGCTTTTTTGCGCCGGATGCGCGTCAGTTGGCTTTATGCAAAATATGATGGAGATGAATCGCGGAACGCTCGTTGTTACACCGGGAATGACCGTCAGCGAGATTAAGAAGCGTTCGACTTTCGACTTGGGCGAAGGTTCGCGCGGACTGCCGGGCGGCTCGAAGCATCGCAGTTTTCTCGGCTCGGCGCGCTTTGACTGGCAGCTGCCGGGAACGAATCTGACGTTTAAGGATTGTAATCATTATTCACTATTGACCGGCTACGGAGACGACGAACAGATTATCGACATTCAAATCGGAACGTCGCAAAAGTATTTGACGTGGGACGAACTCAAAGCCGAAATGTATGAGATAGAAAAACGATTGCTCGCCGACGGTTGGAGACCCGTGCGTAACTTAGACGGCTCAACCGCCAGCGCTGTGTTGCGGAGAGAATTGGAGAAGCCAACACTCAGCACGGATGAAGATACGGTCGGCGGCGCGACTTATGGAAAAGGAGATGCAGCTCTTGTTTTGCTGGGCAAACGTCCGCCAATCGAGAAAGGTGAAAACCCGCTTGCCAGCGACAAGTTCACTCATTATGTTCATTTACATACACGCGCCGCTTGGGAACAAGGTTACGCTGACGGACGAATTCTGCCGCGATAATGTTTAACTTCAGAGAAACAACGATGCCGCCGAACACGCCCATTAGCGGAGCGGCGCGCGGTGTCATCAAGCAGAACGCCGGAGCGGTCAAAAAGATGATGGCGGACGGCAACATCGCCATCTACAAAAACATCGTTCCGGTCAGCCTCGCTTATCGGCAAGGCGGTATTCAGGAGTTGCGGCGACTGGAATCAACGCTCAAAGGTGAGCAGTTAGAGCGATTCATACCATTACGCGAAGCCTACGAGCAAATAGACAAAGGCGTGAAGCTGAATCAGAAGAATGCAGGCGCGGGCGATATGCTTATCACGAAAGGCACAGACGACATTATTGATTTTGAGCAGCGCGTCATCGTGCAGCCGCTGTTCGACAAAAACCCGAAACTGGTTTATACAATGGGATTACTCGCTTTCGGCGATTTGGACGCCGACGATTTGAGCATTGACCGGCGCACATTCTCAATGTTTCAACTGCATCACCCGCTGTCAAACTTCGGCAATCCCGACGAGCGCAATGATTGGATTAAGAACGAAATTTTCGTTAGTTGGGACAAGCAGCGGGCGGAACGGTTCGACGAAGTGCGCGGGCAGATGTATCAGATGATTCTCGCCGGACAAGCGGCGGGCGGGAGATATTAATCTATGCGACACATATTTACAATTCTAACGACTACATTCGCGCTGATGTGCGCCGGATGCGCGGCAGTCGGATTTATGCAGAACACGGCAGATATTAATCGCGGAACGCTCGTCGTTACGGCGGGAACGAGCGTTGCAAAGAACGTCTTTGAAAATAATGGATTATCGAACAAGTCATTGAATGCGAGCGGCAGAGAGCGGCTTTTATAAAGTTAAATACTAAATAAAAAAAAGTCCGAGAGAATAAGTCTCTCGGACTTTTTTTTATTTTTCGGTAATGAAAATTATTTCTATTTATTGTTTTTCCATTCGGCGATACGTTTTTCAAGCTCGCTCGTATTCGCCTTTGGATTAGCGGCTTTGGCGACTGTAACGGCGCGTTGGGCGGCGGCGACGGCTTCGGCTTTTTTGCCGGTTTCCGCTAAAAGATTGGCTTTTAAGCCAAGCGCGCCGGCAGTTTCTTTGGTTTTCAGAGAAGCGTCGAGCCATCCGATTGCTTCGTTGTAGTTCGCGGTCATCTTTTGCCCGTAAATGTAATTTGCCGCGTCAATCGGCGAGCGCGAATCGCCTGCTTTTAAACTTTTCATCTGCCCGCGAATGTCGCCGAGAACGCGGGCGCTTACGTCGCCGACATCAACAGTGAACGGAACGCGCACTTTTTCCCAGCGGATTACAACGTCGGCTGTCGTCGCTTTGATATTTTCCAACCCAATCGACATCGTTTCGGCAAATTCGGCAGCTTGCGGCTTGACGTTGACGCGCAATTGGTCGTTTTCCGGTTTGTATGTAAAACTGCCCCACGCGTCGTTGACCTTGTTGAAAATAATCGTCCATTCGTCTTTGTTCGGAATCGCGTGCAAGCCGTATTTTCCGGCGGGCAGCGTTTGACCGCTTATTTTCAAATCGCGGTTGGTTTCAAAAGTCGTGTTTTCGTTCGCGCCCGTGCGCCAGACTTCGCCGTATGGAACGAGCTTGCCCCAAACTTCACGCGCCTTCGTGTTCGGGCGATGATAAACGAGCGAGATGCGCGTGTCGCCGACCGTCTGCGCGACTTCGGCGCGCTGCGAATCACGCGGCAGACTCAATTGCCCGAAAGCGTTTGAGACGAATAATAAAGCCAGCATCGAGACCAGGTAAATTTTTGTTTTCATAATATTTCTCCAAAATTGATAGGAAATCGTATATCGTAAATTTCTGTTGACAGCGAAAACACGAATCATTTAAGCACCTGGCCAAATATTTTGCGGTATAAAGAAACTGTTTGAGCCTTAAAAAATCAGACTTTCAGTTTTCTAAATACCTCGAAATTTTTGTCCCCCTGCTTAACTATGTTTTTCGCTTCACGATTTACGATTCACGATTCACGATTTTTCGCTTTCTAACTTTTGTTTCGCCTTCTGCACAAACTTTTTAATCATTCCGGCAACTTCCATCTGCATTCCTTTGCTGACCGGCTTTTCGCCCGCCAAGCCTGCCAGAAAATGAAGCTCGCGGGCAGACTTGCGCCGCAGTTCGACATTTTGCGAAAATTTAACGAGCGTCGTATTTGCAGTTTTTTCGACAAAATCGGCGGCGTAACGCAAAAGATTTTCGGTTTCGCCCGTTTTGGGAATCCATTCAATGCGCTCCGGCGAATTTTCCGACAACTCAACCGAAAACGATTGCTGCATCGCGCCGATAAGCGGGATTTGAGCGCGAATCGTCCAGCGCGCCGTGCCGTCAGGGTTTTGGTAAATGCTTTCGACATTCGGCATCAGCTCGACAAAATTTCTGATGTCTGTAAAAAACTCGCGAACTTTTTCAATCGGAGTATTTACTTCAAAGTTATCGCTCGTCGCGGCGCGGATTGTAAACATATCTTAGGTGTCAGAAAACAGGTTTTAGGTGTCAGGGAAAAGGCGAAAAGACAATTATTTTTCTAACGCCTATTTCATAAAACCTGTCTTACATCGTTCCGTTAAATAAAATCGAATTAAAAAATGGTCGCGTCGCCGTGCGGAAGATGCCGCGAAAAAACGGTTCTTCGGCAAATAAAATGACGTGTCCGCTTCCCGTCGGCTCGTCGATTAAATAAGCCGTTCCTTTTAATAGTTTTTCGGTGTTGCCTTCCCAGACGAAGCCGGAAATCGTCAGCGGATTTTTCGGTTTCTGTTCAAAAACAAGCGCGTTCGTGCCGTCTTTCGAGAGACGGAAAAAGTAGCCGGACGAAAGCAGAACCGGCAGATTATCTTCTTCGACGCCGTAAGTCAGATAAGTTGTGCGGTCAACCGTCGCGCGCATAATCGAGCCGGGAATGGCTTCGGGAACTGTTCCGATATTTGCCGAAGGCGACGCAATCGGCGGCAAAACCGGCGGCGCGCCGTCGGCTTTATCGAATTTTAATTCCTGCACGGCGTTCGATTCGTTTTCGAGCGGCTGAGATTTCGATTTCGATTTCGATTTCGATTTTTCGGGCGTCGGCGTCGGTCGCGTTTCGGCTTCCTTGCGCTTGTCGTTTCCTTCGCCGTCCGCCGCTTTTCCTTTTTCTTCATCCTCGTCGCTGCCGACGAGTTTTGAAGAAGTCAGCCCGACATCTTTGAGCGCGGCGAAAACCGACGCGCCTTTGACCGTAATTAAAGTTCCGCCGCCGTTAATCCATTCTTTTAATGAAGCCACGCCACTTGCGCCGAGCGCGCCGAAATAACGATTTGCCGCGCCGTTCGGCATAATTAAAACCGTGTAGTTTTTCAGCGCGCCGCTTTTGACGCTGTTAATCGTCAGCGGCGTAAAATCGACGCCGTAATGAGAGAGCGTCCACCAAATCGAGCCGTAGCTCGTCTGGTCAACCGCTTCGTCGGCAATCATCGCTAATTTAGGCGCTTGCAGGGAAACGACATTTTCGCTGCCGACGTTCGTGTCGCCTTCGTCGGTGTAGCCGGAATTTACGGCGAAAACATTGACGCCGAGTTCTTTTGCCAAACGATTTATCGCTTCGTGAACGGTTTCCGGGTTTCTTGTAACGCGGACGACGAAAGTTCCGCGATTATAATTTCTGCCTCCCGCCGTTAAAGTTTTGGCGGCGACGGCGACGCGAAAGCCTTCTTTTAATAATCGCAAAGCCAGAACGCCCGCGCCGTCGGTCTGATACGGAATTATGTAGGCGATTTGAGCGCGTCCCGAAACCGTTCCGCGTTTCGCCGCTTCGAGATATTCGTTTGTAACGACGTTTGAATTTATATTCGGCGCGTCTTCCGTCCAGAAAGCATCGACGCCGAACGCCAGCGGCAGATTCCACGCCGTAATATCGTAAAAACCGTATTCTTCCTTCTGCGCCGAAGAACCGCGCCGCTCGTTGCGCCGGAAACGCGTCATATTATCTTTAACAAAAGCGGCGTCCTGCGGCGTGTCCTGTTCGAGCAGAGCTTTTATAATTCGCTTTTGCGGCTGATTTAATTCGATAACATAAGCGCCCGCCGGAAAAGTTTGAGAAACTTTCGGCGCGTCGTTTCGTGAATAGTCGTGCGCGTTTTGAGATGAAAAAGACGCGTTCGCAACTTTGACTTCAACTTTTGTGCGCAATAAAATCTCAATCATTTCCGCCGTTTTTACCGTGTCTTTCGACGGGTCGATGACGATGCGCTTGAGTTTTTCGCGCGCGGTTTCTTCAATTGCCGCGCGGCGAAAATCGTAATAATCGGCAAGGCGAGCGGCACGATTTTTGGCGATTGTTTCAAGCGTCGTCATCGACGCGACGTAATGTTTGGCAATCGCCGAGCGCAATGTGGCAATCGTTCCGTCGTCGCGCGTCCAGCGCAAGCCTTTGAAGCCACCGCCGTCGGTTTCATACGTCATTCCGATTGCGCCGTTCAAAGCCGGAAACGAATCCCAATATCCCGGATAAAATAAATCGAAAATATCGCGAATGTAATAATCCCACTTGTTCCGGTCAAACGCCTGCGCGTTGGCGCGTCCGAACGTGTCGAGCCATTTATTGGTCTGCGGCTGCGGCAGATTCGGATTTATCGGCAGCGCGGCGGGCGGAAAAAAATACTGCGCGGGCTGTCCGTGATGGTCAACGAGAACCTGCGGATTCCATTCAAAAAACGCTTTTTGCAGATTGCGCGTTTCAATCTGCGTGGCGGCGATATTGTCGCGGTTCAAATCGAAGCGAAAATGATTGAATCTGCCGGTAATCGTCCACGGCTCGCGGTGTTCGAGCGCGTTTCTGTCCGCGTTTCCCGTCGCCACCGAGTTATACCACGTAACGAAGCGTTCGTGTCCGTCCGGGTTTTCGCCCGGAATAATCAGCGTTACGTTGTTCTTTAAAATCTCCAAAGTCTGCGGCTCGTTCGAGGCGGCGAGCTGGTAGACGACTTGCATCATCGCTTCAAACGACGCCGATTCGTTGCCGTGAATCGTGTAAGCCATCCACGCAATCGCCGGATTCGTCTGGGCGATTTGATTGGCTTCAGCCGGAGAAGTTTTTCTCGAATCGGTTAATTTTTGATTGTTCGCCTTTATTTCATCAAGCCTTGAAATATTTTCCGTGGACGAAATCGCAATAATATGCTGCATTCGATGTTCGTTCGTCTCGCCGATGTCGAAAATCCGCACGCGGTCGGGCGCGGCTCTGGCAATCTGGTTTATGACGTTTTCCATCTGCGCGTAAGTGGTGTGAAAATCGCCGACATCGAAGCGCAAAATCGTTTGCGGGCGCGGAACTTCCATTCGATACGCGCCGCGCGTGTAGAAATCGAATTTTTCTTCCGGCTGTGAAAAAGCGTTTTGAACGAAGACGGCGCAAACAAGCGAAAACAACAAAAGACTCTTTAATTTCATTGATAAATTTTTCCGACGTTTCGGGTTTGAATTTTGCAGAACTTGTCTTAGATATTAAACTGTTAGAGCGCAAACGCACAAAGCAAATGAATGATTTTCAAGAAAATATGTGTCCGAAATGTCATTACCCGAAAATGAAATCGTGGCGGGACTTAACCGGCGAGCAAAAATTTCTCGTCGAACGGCTTCCGCTCAACAGCGAATTTACAAAAGAACAAAGAAAAAAGCACCGCTTTTGCGAGCGATGCTGGTTTGAAGAAGTTGAGCCTCAAACGGAAATTGCTTAGAAAATCTTTAATTCACAAAAGTGAAAAAGTAGAGCGGGGATGTTTCGCTCTGCTTTTTCACTTTTTCCGACCTTTTACTTTACTATGGCTGAAGTTTCACGCCGAAGTCGAAGAACTTCGCGCCGACCGCCGCGCCCGCGTTCGAGCCGCCGGAATTGATTAGATAAAATCTGTATTCGCCGTTTTTCAAAGCTGTTTTCGGCGTGATTTTGAACATACCGTTGCCTAAATCCTGAGCATCGAACGGCATTACGTATTCGTCCGAGAGACCACCCTTCATTCCGAAAGCGTTTCCTTTGGCAATGGTAACTTCGCGGTTGTCGCTTCTGATGTTGAAGCGGACGAGCGTAAACTCATTGGGCGTCGAAGGAACTCCGCTCGACGTGTTCAAGCCGCCGCTCTTAGTATCGAGGTAGAAATAAAAAACCGGCGTCGTTTCCTTAATCTGCAAATTGGCGGTTGTTCCCGGCAAGTTGGCTTTGGTTTTGACTTTGCCGATTCCGTAAGTCAGCGACGAGGTAAATAATCCGCCCGTGCGGTTTTGCGCCGAGACGTTCGGTGCTAACTGAGTCATTTTTTTAACGCCGTTTTTCTCTTCATACAGATACAAACCGAAATCGTGCGCCGCCGCCGGGTCGTTCGGGTCGCCGTTCATTGCAGGCGCTGAATTGCCGCCGTTGGTCGCTGCCATTGATTTTCCGCTTCTGGCTTCGAGCATCGCCGTTACGATTTCGTCGCTGATGCCGGCTTTTTTCAATATGATTAGAGAGTCGGTTGACAAGTCGAAGTTCGATTTCGACGTGCGGATTTTATTGACGATTATCGAGGGATTCAGTCCTGCTTTGGCGAGCGTAATCACTTCGTTATTAGTCATCGTCTCGTCTTGTCCGAAAGCGCTGGTTGCAAAACAAAACGAAATCGACAGCAAACAAACCACTAGAAAATTGGTTCTCTTCATTTTTATCTCCTTAAATTAAAAGTTTAATCAAGCCAGGCTTCGGCTTAATCTATGTTGGTTTTTTTAGAATGAAACGAAATATTTAACGGCTACATTATAAACTGATTTCAAGTTTGCTTTGCAACCAAAAATCGAGTTTGTATATTATACGCAATGTTTCTGTAGAAAATGGCTCAAAATATTAAAGAAGCTCGACTAAACAGCCGCCGTTCTCGAATCCGCCCGTCAATTCTCTCGCCGGAGATAGGCGTTTTTAGCGCGGATGATTAAATTCGGACGATACACTCGAACATTTAAGGCGTATTTGATGCCGCTTTTTCTTTCGCCGTTCGGATAATAACCCAAACTGTAGGTTTTGCGAAGCTCGTCGGCGATATTAGCGAAAGCGTCGGTTAAATTCGTTGAGGAAGAAACGCGATAGACTCTGCCGCCGGACTGTTCGGAAAACTGTTTTAAGAACTCGTCGGCGCGTTTATAATCTTCCTTTCTTTCTCCGGCGATTGGCGGCGCTTCGATTGTGTAAGGTCGGTCGTTATCGTCGAAAAAAACCTGCGCCGTTTCCTTCCGGTTTTTCTGCACGTCATCGAACGTGTCATATTGAATCGGAAAAGCCAGAATATCTTTTTGGCTAATGTCGCTTAAAATTTTATCGGGCGAAACATTGCGGCTCGTCGTATCTACACCATCGCTTAACACGACAATCGCTTTGCGTCCCGCGATATTTTTTAATTTTTCGTTAATTACTACATTCAAACCGGCGAAAAAGCTCGTTCCCGAAGCAATTTTTGTCGCCTCGATTGCCAGCTTTAAGACCTTTCGATTATTTGTCGGCTCGCATAAAATCTTTATGCTTTCATCGACCGAAACAATCATTACCTTCTCGTCCGGGCGCAGTTGATTGGTAAAGGCGAAGGCGGCGTCCTGAATATCTCTAAGCTTGAAGACGCTCGAATAACTCATATCCAAAATGAGTGCGACGGTAAAAGGCTGTTCCTCATCGGAAAAATAAGCGATTTCCTGCTCGACGCCGTTTTCAAAAATCTTAAATTCTGCGCGTTTTAAGCCGGAGACGATGCGTCCATCGCGGCTCGAAATACGCGCCGGAACGACGACCAAATTCGTATTCACGCGAATAGTTTCGCTTTCATCTATAGATTCGGCGGCTTCGACAGTTTTATTTTGAACATTTTTGGTGTTCGTCTCCTTTTTATCGAAATCGGCGGAACTTTCCGAGTAATTCGGCACACGCCGCGATTGTCCGAATGTAAAATTCAGAATAATCAGAATTATAAAACTGGCGGCGAATAACTTTCCCATCTTTTTCGATAGAAAAATTATACATTTCGCATCGCATTAAGCAAAAAAAATTATTCGCCGCGCGTGTAGAAATCGAATTTTTCTTCCGTTTGTGAAAACGTGTTTTGAGCAAACAGGGCGAAGGCGAGCGCCAAACACAAAAAATGTTTAAGTTTCATTTAGATAAAATATCCGATACCGTTCGGGTTTGGATTTTGCGGAACTTGTCTTAGATATTAAACTGTTAGAGCACAAACGCACAAAGCAAATGAATGATTTTCAAGAAAATATGTGTCCGAAATGTCATTACCCGAAAATGAAATCGTGGCGGGACTTAACCGGCGAGCAAAAATTTCTCGCCGAACGGCTTCCGCTCAACAGCGAATTTACAAAAGAACAAAGAAAAAAGCACCGCTTTTGCGAGCGATGCTGTTTTGAAAAAATCGAGCTTCAAACGGAAAATGTTCAAAGCTCGATGTCGATATTCAATTGCCGAACATCGGTTAAAAGCGTTTTTTATACGCCCGCAATCAATTATTTTTTTCTGAATTTACTTGGGTCGAGCGTGATTTCGCCGTTGATATACGCGGTGATTTCCGTTCCTTTCGGAATCGTGATGTCTTTGCCTTTCATCAACAGAAAGAAAGGCGCGGCTGGGAAAAATAAAATACTGGACGCGACGATTGCGCCCGTCATCGCGCCGGTATGACCGCCGCCTTTGGTTTCTTTGACGGCGCGCAGAGCGACTTTTTCGTCCGAGACGAGCCGCACCGAATCGATGGTTATGTCGAGTTTTCCGCCTTTGCCCATTCTTCCTCTCGGCTTGCCCTGCGTAACCGTTCCCATTGCGACCGCGCCGCGGGCGATAACGACGACATCGCCGACTTTAATATCGTCGAGAACTTCAAAATCGACGGTTTCGCCAGTCTTTGCGTCGGCGGAAGACATCGTTCTGCCTATCCGCATCTTGACCGGCGTTCCGTCGTGCAGAACGAAATCAGCCGGCGGAATCGGTTCTCCGGCAAACGCGGAAACGGTTCGAGCCGTCGCGCTCGCCGGCAGTAAAACAAAGCAAAAAGCGCTTTGCAGTAATAAAAAGGTTAGAGATAAAGATAAAAATCTTTTCATTTTGGATTCTCCTGAAAGTTAAATTTAAGTGTTGGGTTTTAGAAAATTTGTGTGTAGTAATCTTTCTAAAAGGATGAGCGATAATAACCGTTTTTTCCCGTTTCTGCAAGAAAAATATTACTTTATAAAATTTTATTGAGTTTTTTAGAAATCTCTCTCGACAGATTTTCCGCCAGAGAACTCCACGAAGTCGTTTCACCGGCGACGATAACCGTTCCGCTTTTGCCGTCATAAACGCGAAAAACGTAGCGGTGCGTGATAATCGAGAGCGGCACGAAACCGATTTCGATATACAAATCGGCGTCCTGTTTGTAGCGCACGATGTTTAAGTTCAGCCGCTGCCAGTCTTCGCGTTTTAACAATTCCTTTTCGAGCGCCTGCCGCGACGGATTGAGCGAAGATTTCGTAATCGCAATCGTTTTCGCCGCGCGCAAAGCGTCTCCGGCTTCCAGAACGATATGCGCGCTCGCCTTGCTTTCAATCGACGGCGTTCCGGTTTCGGCGGCGATGTTTTCAATCGTTCGATTATTTGTCGCGGGCGAAATCTTTTCGCCGGTTTCGCCCTTTTTGTCCAGCATCAGCGCGATAACTTCGTCGGCGACGCCCGCTTTTTTCAGTTCAATCAAACTTTGCGCCGTCGTGTCGTATCTGCCGCTCGAATCCTTGATTTTGCGCGCAATTAAATCCTTGCTCAAACCGGCTTTGGTCATCAAAATTATTTCGTTGTTCGACAAAGTTTCGGCTTGGGCGCGGACGTTCGCGGCAAAACAAATCGAAACTAAAACGACGGTTAAAATGATTTTCATAAGTTTTCCTTGTGCGTGCGAAATAAAATCTGATTTTGAACCGAAAATTTTATTTTGTTTGAAGCGACTGTGATACTTTCTTCGACTGTAACAATCAGCTTTCAAGAATATTTTCAAAAGCGGCGCGAATGTTGAGACGATGAAAGGTTAAATTTTCGAGCAGTTCCTGAGACGAAGCGAACTTCATTCTTTCGGCGATAATTTGCAGAATCGTCTGATTGCCGGTTGAAAGACGCGTCGAGCGCCCGGCGATTAAGCGCAGGTTGTGGTCGAGTTCGCTTAAAAATTCGTAGCCGTTCGAGAAATTTTGAAAATCTTCTTCGTTTAAAGAATCGTTTTCGCGCAGTCGTTCGAGCGTAAATAAAGTAGAGCGATTCTCGCCTTCGTCGGGAATATTGTCGCGCAATTGGAGAAAACGCGCTGCGAAATAAACGTCGAGCATTCCGCCCGCGCCGAATTTTATATCCGTCTCATTGGTTTTGTGAGCGGTCGATTTTTCCCGCTCCAATCTTTCACGCACGCGCCTTGTTTCTTCTTTTAATGCGGACGCTTCCGTTTGAATCGCGTTTCGGTGAATAATCTTTCCGGCTTCGTCTTCAACCGCTCGCGCCAAATCAATATCTCCGCCGACGGCGCGAAGTTTGACGTAAGCGAGCCATTCCCAGACGGCGGCGCGCTTTTCGAGATAATTTAAAAACGCGGTTTTTTCGATGACAGCCGCGCCGTTTTTCCCGTCCGGTCTGAGTCGCAAATCAACCCGGTAAAGATAGCCGTCGCGCGTTAAGCTCGACAGCGCAGTTACGAAAATTTCGGCGGCGCGGGCGTAGAAAGTCTGTAGTCCGTAGTCCGCAGTCCGCAGTCTATTCGGTTTAACTTCAAAATTTTCATCGTCGGCATCGGTTTTCGTTTGACTGCGGACTGCGGACTGCGGACTATCGACTTCTTCATAAACAAGAATCAAATCCAAATCCGAATTGTAATCCATTCCGCCGCCGCCGAGTTTTCCCAAACCCATAACGGCAAAGTGAAAATCTTCGACGGAAGCGGAAAATTTTCTTTCGATTTCGCCTTTCGCGATAAGCGCGGCGATTTCGACGCTTGCTTCGGCTAAATCGGTCTGCGCTTTTTTGACTTCGGCGCGGCTCGTTTTTTCAAACACGTCGAAAACGACGATTTCCATTAAAAAGCGCGACCACGTTTTTCGCAAAACGGCTAACTCGTCGGCAAAATTCGCTGTCTTTTGCAGCTCGTCGAGAAAAATTTGTTTGTAATCTTTCGGCTTGAAACTTTTTTCGGCATCGGGCAAATCTTTTATTAAATTCGGATTAGTCGCCAGCAGACCGGCAAAATGCGGGGAAATCTTTGATAAAACTCGAAGCGTGTTCGATTGGTCGGCAGTTAAATCAAACTGAATATCGGATTTTTCCAAAGCTGAAATAATCTGCGGCGGCAAGCCGTTTCTTTGTTCGACATCGACGGCGGCAAGCGAATCGGCTTTGGAAAGCGGATTGTCGATTTTATCGGCGGCGTTTTCCGCGACAAGGTTTTCGCCGAAAATCCGCGTAAAAATCCGGCTGACGTTTCCCGTATGTTTTTGTAAAGCGCCATCGAAACTTTCCAAATCATTAAAATTCATTCGCCGCGCAGTCAAAAGACGTTTCCCGGCATTTTCGGAAACGATATGCGTCTGCAAACCGTTTTCCATCTGCTGGCGGTGTTCGAGACAGCGTAGAAACGAATAGGCTTCAAAAAGCTCGGTCAAATCGGTTTCGGCGAGCAGTTTTCTGTCCGCCAGACGACTTAAACTTATCAAGGTATGCGGTACTCGCAGCCATCGGTCGCGCCCTGCATAAGCCAATTGCAGCGCCTGGGCGACGAATTCGATTTCGCGTATGCCGCCGCGCCCCAGTTTGACGTTAAAACCTTTGTCGGAGTTTTTTTCGAGATTGATTTTTTCTTTGGAAAGCCGCACGTTTCGCAAGGCGTTTTCGATTGTTTCGTCAATCGAAAAAACGTTTGATTCGACGGCTTCAAAAAAATTGCGGTAAATCGCGGCTTTTCCGGCGCTTGCCCGCGAGCGAATCAGAACCTGGCGTTCCCACGTCTGCGCCGAATTTTTGTAATAATTGACGGCTTCGGCAAGGGAAATCGCCAGCGCGCCGGCGCGTCCGTGCGGGCGCAGACGCAAATCGACGCGATACGCCGCGCCTTCGCCCGCTTGCCCGCCGACGATTTTCGTTACCAGTTCGGCGAGCTTGATAAAATATTCGCGGTTCGTAACGGCTTCGCGCGCTCCTTGACCGCTGGTCGCGCCGCTCTTTGAATAAAGAAAAAGCAAATCGATGTCGGAGGCGTAATTGAGTTCTTTCGAGCCGAGCTTTCCGAGCGCGACGATGCAGAATTCGGCTTGCGCAGCGCGTTCCTTTTCGTCGGTTTCGAGCGGCGTCCCGTATCGGTTGTCGAGTTCCTGACGGGCAATCTGCAAAGCAAATTCTAAACAGGCGTCTGCCAGATTCGAGATTTCTTCGGTCGTCTCGCTAATCGTTCCGAGACTGCGAATGTCGCGCAGATAAATGCGAAGCAGTTCGCGGCGGCGAAAACGCGCCAGCAAAATGTTTGTTTCGACGCCCGAATTTGTCAGGGCGAATCGGGCGAGCGATTCGAGAAGTTCTTCTTTGCCGCGCACTTTGGCGGAAATTCTCTGCCGGTCGAGCCACGAAATATAGTTTGGATTTTGCAGAACCGTCGCCGCCAGCAGCGGGCTGTATGCGGCGACGGTTAAAACGTCGGAGAGCAAGCCTTCGTTTTTGGCGAGTTTTTTAACTTCGGACGGAAATTTTTCAGCGAGCTGTTCATAAAAACGCGTCGCTCCGGCGTCGGGCAAATTTTCGGTTAGTTTTTCGATTGAACGCATAGCTGAATGGTAAATGTTAAAAGGTAAATGGTAAATCAAAGCGTTGAATTTGACTTGCGCAGCGCTTTCATTCTAATTTCAAAGTTAAATATTTCATTTGTAAAAACAAGCCGAATAAAAAATCGAATAAAAAGTATGAGCAAAGCCGAATCAGCCGATTTAATTTTGAAACTTTACGAGCTGCGCCGCGAGCCGTTGATGCGCGAAGCCAGAAACTGGATGATTTCCTTTTTTCCCGAAAGCGCGGCGGACGTGATGCAGGCAGTGATGAACCCGGAAACGTCGGCATATTATCGAATGGTCATTAGCTACTGGGATATGGCGGCATCGCTCGTTAATCACGGCGCAATTGACGAGGAAATGTTCACGGACTCAGGCGGCGAGTATTTTGTCGTTTTCTCCAGAATCGTGCAATTTCTGCCGGAGATGCGCGAGATGTCGGGTAATCCGAAAATGCTCGAAAATCTCGAAAAGCTGGTTATGCGCCAGCCGGACTTCGCCGAAAGACTCGTCAAATCGCGCGAGTCGATGAAACGGATGATGGAAGCGAGAAAAAACGCGGAATAATGAACGATGAATTATGAATGAAAAGCAGTTTCATCGTTCACCGTTCATCGTTCATCATTATGAAAATTACATCCGCCGAATTTGTAAAGAGCGCGTTTAACGAAAGTCATTGGACGACCGACGGCTTGCCGGAGATTGCTTTCCTTGGTCGCTCAAACGTCGGGAAATCGAGTCTGCTCAACACGCTGCTTCAACGAAAAGGTCTGGCGCGCACCTCAAATACGCCGGGCAGAACGCAGAGCATCAATTATTTTCTGGTCAACGAATCGTTTTATTTTGTCGATTTGCCCGGCTACGGCTATGCCAAAGTTTCAAAGACGATGCGCGCCGATTGGGGAAAAATGGCGGAAGAATATCTCGCAAACCGGCAGGAACTCGTCTTGTCGATTCACTTAGTCGATTCGCGTCATCACCCGACCGAACTCGACCGGCAGCTTCACGAATGGCTCGTTTTCCACGAAAAAAATCACGCGGTCATCGCAACCAAAGCCGATAAATTGTCGAACAACAAATTGAAAAAAAGTTTAGAAGAAATTGAAACCGTTTTTCCCGAAAGCCTTGTGCTTGCTTATTCGGCAGAAACCGGCAAAGGCAGAGACCACGTATGGCGCGAAATCGGAAACGCGCTCGAAAAAAAGTGAAGCGCGGAGTTTGATTTATCTGATTGAATAAAGTAATAATTAAATATTCCCATAAAAACTCAGGGTTTTTGAAAAGCATCGGGCTTAAATTCAATTTCATCCGCAAGGAAATCCATACAAAATATTTTTCCAGAGAGTTTATTGTTTCAAAACATTTTACGAGGCTTCATTCGTGCCTTTAACCTGATTCTAAACTCCCGGAACTTACCCCAAATAAACGGATAACACAATGGCAACAAAAACAACGCAGACCAGAACGAAAAGAACGACCAAAGCCGCCGATAACGGCAGCGACGATTTGCCGGAAGATAAACCGGAAGAAACATCGCCAGCCGCCGCTTCACCCGTCGATACGGCAACCGATGTAAAAACCGAAAAAACCAGCCGCGAAGACGGCGACGGCGACAGTCGAAGCAATAATAACAGCGACGGCGGCAGTCGAAGCAATAATAACAACAGCGGCGGCAAACACGCGCCCGATGTCGCGGCGACTCTGGATTTAGCCGAAATGAAGGACAAATCGATTTCCGAATTAACGCAAATCGCCAAAGAAATGGGCGTCGAAGGCGCTTCGGGAATGCGAAAGCAGGAAGTTATCTTCAAAGTTCTCGCCGCGCAGACCGAAAAAAGCGGTTTGATATTCAGCGAAGGCGTTCTGGAAACTCTGCCCGACGGCTTCGGTTTTTTGCGCGCGCCCGAATACAATTATCTTCCCGGTCCCGACGATATTTATGTCTCGCCGTCGCAGATTCGCAAATTCGATTTACGCACCGGCGACACTGTGAGCGGACAAATTCGCCCGCCGAAAGAAGGCGAGCGTTATTTCGCGCTTATCAAAGTCGAAGCGATAAATTTTGAAGCGCCGGAACACTCGCGCGAAAAAGTTTTCTTCGATAATTTAACGCCGCTCTACCCGGACGAACAGCTGACGATGGAAGTTCCGTCGCCCGACAATGTTTCGGCTCGCGTCATCGACCTTGTAACGCCAATCGGCAAAGGACAGCGCGCGCTGATTGTCGCGCCGCCGCGCACCGGAAAAACGATGCTCCTTCAGACGATTGCCAATTCCATTACGGTCAATCACCCGGAAGTTACGTTGATTGTTCTGCTTATCGACGAGCGCCCCGAAGAAGTTACCGATATGCAGCGCTCGGTCAAAGGCGAAGTCATCTCATCGACTTTCGACGAGCCGCCGACGCGCCACGTGCAGGTTGCCGATATGGTTATCGAAAAAGCCAAACGCCTTGTCGAACATAAACGCGATGTTGTGATTCTGCTCGATTCGATTACGCGTCTCGCCCGCGCGCACAACGCGGTCGTTCCGCCGTCGGGCAAAATTCTTTCCGGCGGTATCGATTCAAACGCGCTCCAGCGTCCGAAACGCTTTTTCGGCGCGGCTCGAAACATCGAAGAAGGCGGAAGTTTGACGATTATCGCGACGGCTTTGATTGATACAGGCTCGCGTATGGACGACGTTATTTTTGAAGAATTTAAGGGAACGGGCAACAGCGAAATTCATCTCGACCGACGTTTGAGCGAAAAACGTCTGTTCCCGGCAATCGATTTACAGCGTTCTGGAACGCGCAAAGAGGAACTTCTTATCAATAAGGAAGATTTAAACCGCATCTGGGTTATGCGCCGCGTTCTTAATCCGCTTTCACCGGTTGAACAAATGGAAGTCGTTCTCGAAAGGTTGAGCAAAACAAAGACGAATTCCGAATTTCTCGCCTCGATGCAAGCCTAGATTTCGTAAATCATAAACAGTAAATCGTGAACGGATGCGAATTCCGTCCACGATTTTTTTACGGTCAAAATCGTTTTTATAGAGGACTTTCTCAAATTTGAGAAGCGTCTTTGTCGGAGCGCGGGCATCCTGCCCGCTCTTGAACGCTCCAAGCGTCCGCGAAAGTTTAGATAAAAATCAACATCGAACTTTATCGGGCTTACTTTAGATTGCCCGCGCAATCTTTGCGGGCAGGATGCCCGCGCTCCGAGGTGAGAAAGTCCTGTTATAATTAAAGATGCGGCTTGAGATTTGACAACCGAAAGCCGATAACTGATAACTGATAACTGAAAATGAGAGTAGCGATTCTATCTGCGGAAGCAGTTCCATATTCAAAAACAGGCGGTTTGGGCGACGTTGCCGGCGCGCTGCCGAAGGCGTTAAAGCAAATCGGCGTCGATTCGGTTTTAATAACGCCGTGTTACCTGCAAACCAAAGGCGAATACCTGTGGAAAATCGCGTTTGACGATTTGGCTTTCGACTGGCGCGGGCGTCCCGTTCGGTTAAAGGTTTTCTACAGCGAGGCGAACGGTTCGCCGACATTTTTAATCAACGCGCCCGAATATTTTCATCGTTCTTCGATTTACGGTTTTCGTGAAGATTACGAGCGTTTCGCGTTTTTTAATCACGCCGCGCTTCGCCTGCTCGAACGCGTCGGCGCGCCGCCGGATATTGTTCATCTCAACGACTGGCACTGCGGATTCGCGGCGGTCGAAATCGCTTCGAGAAGAAAATGGGACGCTTACTGGCGAAATACGCGCACCGTTTTTTCGATTCACAATCTCGCGTATCAAGGCGTTTTCGGCGCGGAAGAATTGTGGAAGCTCGGTTTCGGCGGCGAATTTGAGAGAAATTCTTTTATGTTTAACGGCGCGGCGTCGGCGCTCAAAGCCGGTTTGAGCGCGTCGGATATGCTTTCGACCGTTTCGCCGCGCTATTCCTACGAAATTCAGACGGCGGAAAACGGTTACGGACTCGACTGGCTTCTTCGGACGCGTTCGAGCCGTTTAATCGGAATCACGAACGGCGTCGATTACGACGTTTGGAATCCAGAAACCGACCCGGATTTGCCCGCGCATTTCAACGCTTCGGATTTAGGCGGAAAACTCGAATGCAAACGCGCGCTTCTCGAAAATTTCTTGTTGCCCGTAAATCTCGATAAACCCGTTTTCGCCAGCATCACGCGCCTGACCTCGCAAAAAGGATTTGAACTGATTCAGCAAACCGTCGGCGAGATTCTGGCGACGGGCGCGTATTTCGTCGCGCTCGGTTCGGGCGATAAATCTTACGAAGATTTTTTGCAGCGTTTGAGAGATTACGCGCCCAATCAAGTCGGAATCTACAAAGGCTACAACGAAAATCTGGCGCATTTAATCGAAGCCGGCGCGGACGCCTTTCTGATGCCGTCGCGTTTTGAGCCGTGCGGGTTAAACCAAATGTATTCGCTGCGTTACGGCACGATTCCCGTTGTCCGCGCCGTCGGCGGACTCGACGATACGGTAGAGAATTTCGACCGCGTAACCGGAATGGGAAACGGCTTTAAATTCGGAGAATTTCGCGCCGATAAATTTCTGGAAAAGATTTACGAAGCCCTTTTTGCATACAACGAACCGGAAATCTGGCGCAAAATTCAACAAAACGCGATGTCGGTCGATAATTCGTGGCAGAACGCGGCGCGCAAATACGTTCAGCTTTATCAAATAACAAAATCGTGAATCGTCAACTGAAGAAAAGCGCGAATCACGATTCCGTAATTTGACGATTCACGATTCACGAAAAAATGTTTTCCTTTCAAATCGAAGACGACTTGAAACTCGTTCTGCCGACCGAGCGCGACGCGGCGGAACTGCACGCGGTTGTGCGCGAAAATCTGAAAGAGTTAAAACTTTGGATGCCGTGGGCGACCGACGATTATTCGCTCGAATCGGCGCGTGAATTTATCAGGGGAAATCTGAGCGAATTTGCGACGACGGGAAGTTTCGGCACGAGCGTCGTCCTCGATGAAAAAATTGCCGGTATAATCAGTTTTCATCATCTGGATATGACGAACAAATCGGCGCATCTCGGCTATTGGCTGGCAAAATCGGCACAGGGAAAAGGTTTGATGACAAAATGCAGCCGCGTTTTAATCGATTATCTTTTCGACGAAATGGAGTTAAATCGCGTCCAGATAAACTGCAACGCTCAAAACGCTAAAAGCCGCGCCATTCCCGAACGACTCGGTTTTCAGCTCGAAGGCGTTCTGCGGCAGGTCGAATTTTTTAATAATCGATTCGGCGATTGGGCGGTCTACGCGATGCTGAAAGCAGATTGGAAAAAGCAGTAAAATAACGATTTTTATGCCCGTCAGCATCAACTTTATCGAGCGCAGATTTGACGAATTCGTCAGTATCGAAAAAGTATTTCGCCAGGTTGAAAAAAGTTTGGATAAGACACGGTTCGCGGCTTTGTTTGAGCAATTGCCTTTTCCGAATAATCTATCGGGAATGATAAAAAACCTGATTTTTTTCCGGCGGCAAACTGCCGATATTTATCACGTAACCGGACACGTTCACTATATCGCTCTGATTCTGCCGAAGCGAAAAACCGTTTTAACCATTCACGATTTACGGTTTCTGCACGACCGGCGAGGTTTGCGCCGCTATGTTTTGAAAAAGCTGCTTTTGGATTTTCCGGTAAAAAGACTAAATTATATTACGGCAATCTCGGAGGCGACGAAAAAAGAAATTCTCGCCCGAACAAATTGCGCGGCGGATAAAATTTTAGTCATCGAAAATCCGCTCGACGAATATTTTACGGCGGACGATAAAAAAGAATTCGACGCGGAAAACCCGAATATTTTGCAGGTCGGAACTGCCGCTAACAAAAATCTTTTCAATTTAATCCGGGCAGTCGAAGGCTTAAACTGCCGTCTGACCATCGTCGGTAAATTGGACGACGAGACGAAAAATCTTCTCGTTGAAAAACGCATTCGATTTGAAAATAAATTCGAGCTGGACATCGAATCGATAAAAAATGAATACCGGAAAGCGGATTTAGTAGCTTTCTGCTCGCTTTACGAAGGTTTCGGATTGCCGATTATAGAAGCCCAATCGATGCGGACGCCGGTTTTGACCGGCAATATCAGCCCGCTCCGGGAAGTTGCGGGCGACGGCGCTTTACTGGTCAATCCGCTCGATTATAAAAGTATCAGAGAAGGAATTTTGCGGATTATCGAAGATAAATCTCTGCGGGAGAATCTGCAAAAAAAAGGTCTGGAAAACATACGGCGATTTCACTCGCGGACAATCGCGGCAAAATATGAAACGCTTTATACGGAAATAATAAACCGTGATTCGGTCGGTTAAGATGCATTGCTTCCCGAACGAAATTCAGCAAATAATAAATATATGATTATCGTGATTATTGGCGCGCAATGGGGCGACGAAGGAAAGGGGAAAGTTGTCGATTTGCTCGCTGACCGTTTTGATGTCGTGGCGCGTTACCAAGGCGGACACAACGCCGGACACTCGGTCTACGTTGGCGAACGGGCGTTTGTGCTGCGGCTTTTGCCGTCGGGAATTATTCACGAAGATACGACGTGTGTTCTCGGCAACGGAATGGTTATCGACCCGAAAGCGTTTTTTGAAGAAGTTGACCAGATGCGGAGTCAGGGAATTTCGATAACGCCCGAACGTCTGAAAGTATCGAGCCGCGCTCATCTGATAATGCCGTATCACCGCGCGCTCGACCACACGTCGGAAGAACGGCTCGGCAACGAAAAAATCGGCACGACCTTGCGCGGAATCGGTCCCGCGTATGAAGACAAAGCCGGACGGCGCGGAATCCGTGTGTCCGACGCGCTCGTTCCCGAACTTCTCAAATCGCGTATTGAAAGAAATCTGGCGGAAGCCAACCGCGTAATTGTTTTATATGGACGCGAGCCGCTGCGCTCCGACGAGATTTTCGCGGAAATGTCCGTGCTTGCCGAAAGATTGCGTCCGTTTGTCGCGGAAACGACACACTTTTTCGCCGAAGCCGAAAAAGCAAATAAAAAAATTCTGCTCGAAGGCGCGCAGGCAACTCTGCTCGATGTTGACCACGGAACTTATCCGTATGTAACTTCGTCAAACCCGACGGCGGGCGGCGCGTCGGTCGGCGCGGGCATTCCGCCGCATCATATTTCCGGCGTTCTCGGAATCGTCCGCACATATATGACGCGCGTCGGCGAGGGTCCGTTTCCGACCGAAATGACGGGCGACGAAGAAGATATGGCGAATCTAATCAGACAACGCGGCAACGAATACGGTTCGGTTACAAAACGCCCGCGCCGCTGCGGTTGGTTCGACGCGATTGCGACGCGCTATGCCGCCGAACTCAACGGTTTTAATTCGCTCGCGCTGACAAAACTTGACGTTCTCGACGCTTTAGAAGAAATTAAAGTCTGTGTCGGATATGAAATCGACGGCGGCAGAATCGAAACTTTTCCGGCGGTATCGCAGGATTTAGAAAAAATAAGACCGATTTACGAAACGCTTCCGGGCTGGAAATCAAACACTGTCGGCGTTACGCGCATTGAAGATTTACCGGAAAAGGCGCGTGATTACGTCGATTTTTTATCCGTATCAATCGGCGTCGAAATCGGTTTAATCTCGACGGGACCCGAACGCGACCAGACGATTATTCTGCCCGACTCGACGATGGAGAGCTGGTTTAAATAAAAATTCGCTTTGAGCATTTGCTTTTCCGCACCGAGCTAATTAAAATCTAAAGTTTCGCTGGCTTGATTCTAATAAGCCTCGAAACGATTTTTCCAAACGTGGTCCGATAGCTCAGTCGGTAGAGCAAATGGCTTTTAACCATTGGGTCGAAGGTTCGAGTCCTTCTCGGATCACCATTTAATTTATAGAAAACAAAGAGTTTAGAGATGTGTAAAAAGCATCTCTTTTCTTTTTGTTCTCTCAATACTGCAATGAATAATGCTTTGAACCCAAAATTAAAAACTAGACGAGCAATAATGCTTTTCTAGTTCGATTAAAATTCAAGCTATCTTCCAACAACACATAGTTTAGTTACTTCTTAGTTTTCTTACTCTTGCTAACGCTTTCAGATTTCACTATTGCTAACTGTGGTTTATTAACAGCTTCTTTCTCTGCTAACAATTTGTCTGCAATTGCATTTATCTGTTCGTTGGCAATTTCAACTGCTTTTGACTGTTCAGCTTTAACTTCTGGTGAATACACTTTCGATTTTAGCTTTCTAGTCATCTTACGTTTTCTGTCTCGCAAGTTTTTAACGAGTGCATCAACATTTGCTTTAATCACATCTGCATTTATTGATTGTCGTTCGAGTCTTTCGATTATCTCGTTAGACTCATCACGTTCAAGAAAAGCATCTGTAATCGTCCAAGCGTTATAAGACCATATAGACGCTTGTTTAATCTTTAGCTGCAAATCTACTGCAATCTCTAACTCCAACTCTAATTTGGCATAATCAGCAAATAGAGTTGAATCAACTTGCTCAACTGTTTGTTGTGTTGTCATAGCTTTTATACTCCAATTTCAAAGAACTTAAAATCGTTACTTTTCAGCAACGAAAATAATATAACACTTTGCGTTATACATTGCAACGCTACGCGCTATTAGCACTTAACGCGCTATGTAGCTTGTAAGAATACAATAGATAAGCTATAACTTTTACGTGCATCGCTCTAATGTTAAAATTGATTTAGAAACTCTGTTAGCTGGTCGTTCGCTTTACTGGCTGGCTAAAACAAGTGGCATTCCATATTCCACAGTTCACAAAGTTGCTCGTAATAAAACAGGCGGTATCAGTTTTGTCGTTCTGGAAAAGTTATGCAATACGCTAGAGTGCGAACCGTGTGAGTTAATCATTAGATTCAAGTCAAAGACTGGTTTAATAACTAAAGTAGATAACTTAAAGTCATAACAACCTCCGAATTTAATACATCTTATGAGCAGAAAAGAAATTTCTGAGGATGCAATTATTGAAGTTGCAAATTCCATTAACACTAAATTGAATAGAACGCCAAACGTCCATCCTCAAACAGTTGAAAATGATAGTGGAACTCCACAGTATTTTGAAATAGTTCCTTTCGATGAAATTGATGACTCAGACCGAAATTTTTTTGCTATTGATGGAAGTTACAATTTTCAAGAATTTTTTAATGGAGTTTGTATAGGCGTTTATACTGCTGGCTACGTTGCCTATCACAAGGGTGGGCAAGTGAAACTTAATACCAATGATGACCCCATTATCAAAGGCAAAAATTATTTTCCAGACAAACTGATGATTACTAGCGATAGTGATAGAGAAGATATTTTTGATGAACTTTTAGCTTCTGAACCTGTTAAAAATCTACTGGATTTCTTTGGCAATCCTTCCGATTGGAGTGGTTGGGGACTTGATATTAAAAGTGTAAAGGAAACAATATGCAAAAATCCCTCCACGCTTTTTGGATTTTGCCAGAATGTTTTGGAATGGGCTTTGGTTTACGAGATTGCTTGCTTGCCAATTACAAAACAAGGAGATTTTATTTTAAGAGACGGTAATTTACGTCCGTTAGATATTAAACAAAAGTATATTCACAAACTAGGCAAGTTATTACTCGATAAAGATGTAATACTCTTGGCCATTACAAAAAATTCACCGATTAAACTTCAACTCTCTTCTACTTTTAGGTCAATTGATAGTTATTTACAGAACGACCTGAAATACAAGTTCAAATTTGCTGAGACAGATGAAAGAAAAAGGAAAATATGCTGCTGGTTTGAAGTGCAAGGTTATGACCTTGACGAAGCGTATCAGGGAAGTTTAATTGGAAGAAAAGGTTTATCAGGCGGGCGTGGTTTTGGATTGTATTTTGTAGCAAGGCTTGATTATATTGAAAAATTACAAAATTATGATTGGGTCGTTGTTGACCTAAATATCTATGATGCAATACCCCAAATCCACGAAGCAATGTCGGAGTCTGAGGTAAATAGAAGCATTAGAGATTTTGGAAAACTTAGAACTGTTTTTAAGGAACTGACTCGTCTAACTCAAGAACATTACATTTTGGGTTATCCTTATCCGTTAGCTGAAGCTCACAACTTTGTTACTTTGAAGAAGGCTTTCAAAGAAGAAATTATAAATCGAGTAAAGTTATCTCTTTATAGAGATACTCGAATGGAACACGTTGACATAGAAAACTTATTTTTTGACATTCACACAAGGTTTTAATTTTATGGATATAAAGAAAGATTTTGGAGTTCTTTACGGACAAAAAACAACAGAAGATGCTTTACTCATTTATTCCTCATACGAAGATTCAAAAGCAAGTCCTAAAATGGGTGATTTCATTGTGCTTTCTCCAAAGGACGAAGAAGGTCAAAAATTTCTTTCGAGAGTAGAGGCTGAAATTTATGATGAAGACCCGATTTTCAGAAATCAAGATAAAACGCTCATTGCTGTCCATTACGCAAGAATTTCACAAAGGGATTTATCACCACGCGACAAGCAAAAAATGTTTAGTTACACATATAAGGTTAAGATTTTAGGTAGTTTTACACAGAGTGATGGCAAAGACTTTACAACGGCAGTTAGAAAACTTCCGACTGTTTCATACCTCGCAAGGCATTTGAAACAGGGTGAAATTGACAATATCCTTAACCGAACAAATGAAAGAGGAACTGATATTGGTTATTTATGCGTAGGTGAAGATTACAATGAAGACAATAAAATAAAATTTGACGTTTCTAAACTTAAAGAGAAACGAACGATGGTTTTTGCTCAATCAGGTTTTGGAAAAACAAATCTGATGAAGGTGCTGATTTACAATACAGTATCAGATACCAATTATGGAAAACTCATCTTTGACCTTAATGGGGAGTATTATCAGAAATCAACTAGAAATTATGGTTTAGGTGATATTAACGATACACATATTAAAAATAATCTGGTTGTTTATAGTGATAAGAAATTGAATGATGCAGGCAGATTTTTATTCAAAGGTAATGTCCGAATAAATATGCACAAGCATTTATCTATTGGTGATGTCTTGAATTATTCGACAGGTTTTTCGGAAGTAATGAAGTCATTTTTGCTTTATCTTGAAGATGAACAAGCCGAAGATTTTTTCCAAAACATAAATTCTTATGCAAATGACCCTCAACAACTTCATATAAAATATCCTGATTTTTGGAAAGATAAAGATAAAAGTGCAGGAAAAACAATTGGTGCAATCAAGAAAAGACTTTCATTTTTGATAGACGAAGGAAAAGGATTGCACTCAGACAAGTCAAGATTAGTTGAAGAAGTATTTGATGCTCTCAAACAAGGAAAGACAGTCATAATTGATTTATCTTTAAGAGATAATTATGAAGCAAGTGTTATCTCAAACATTTTTGTTAGAAAGCTATTTGAAAACAATAAACGTGAATATACTAACGTAGAAAATAATCAAAAGGGTGTAATCAATGCAGTTATTTTTGTAGAAGAAGCCCAAAATGTATTATCAGAAGAATTTGTCCGAACGAATGCAAATCCTTTTGTGAGACTTGCAAAGGAAGGGCGAAAATTTGGATTGGGTTTGGTTGCAGTAACGCAAAGACCATCAGCAATATCGGAAGAAATAAGAACTCAAGCTGAAAACTTCTTTGTTTTTTATATGGGTAATACGCGAGATGTAAAGGCGTTGACCGAAAGCAACATAAATTATGATGGTGTCATTGCTAAGTTTATTCAGTCTGAAACAATTCCGGGAAATTTGTATATGGTTTCAGCCAACCAATCATTTGCTTTACCAGTGCGAGTAATTGAATTTGAAAATTTGGTTCATAATAGCATCTATGAGGATTTAAGATTTAGTGATTTAAGAAACAGAAAATAATATGAATTCTCAAGAAAATAACACTTATAATGAACGTCTTGCACGGACTACTGAGGTCTTAGCTGCTAGAAGAAAAATAATTAAAAATCTAGCAAATTATGGAGTAATTTGGAACAGTAAAACACAAAAGCTGAATCAGCTAAATGAAGATGGCTTGAGAGAAATGCAAAAGAAATTATCTCAAGTTACAAATCTTTCGGGCTTAAAATATGAAAAAGTAGCAGCACCATTTTTTGCTCAGCCTGACGAAATTGACATTCTAAAAGTCGAACCTTATTTAGTTCCTGTTCGAGATGATTACACAAGCAAAGTTTGGTCTTTTGCCTTAACACATTGGTCTGTGCCTGTAAGTGCCGGTTATGGTAGACGGCTTCGTTTTTTAGTATTAGATAAACAAAATGGGAAACTAATCGGCGTTTTTGGTTTGTGCGACCCTTTAATTGGTTCTGTTATCCGCGATAATTTTATCGGTTGGAATAGAGAGCAAAAACTTGAGAGACTTTACAGTTGTTTAACTGCTTATATTTTAGGCGCAGTGCCACCTTACAACAAAATTCTTGGCTCAAAATTGGTCGCTTTGACTTCAATGTTTCCATTAGTTCGAGAGATTTTTAGGGAGAAATATAATAAAAACAAAACTGTTATAGCGGGTAAAAGTAAATTGCCTGAACTCGCATTCATTGATACTTACGGAGCATTTCAAAAATCTGCAATTTACACAAGACTACTTAATTGGAAATTTGTAGATTATACAAAAGGAACAAGCCACATTCACCTAACAGCCAATGGTAGTTGGGAAATAGTCAAGAAATTTATTTCTGAAGAAAGATTCAATACTTACAAATATGGTCAAGGTTCAAATTGGAAATTAAGAACCCTGCGAGTAGGATTAGAAAACTTGGGTTTTAATGAAGATATTATGAGCATAGGTTGGAAAAGAGCTTATTATATTTGTCCATTAGCAAAAAATTGGAAAGAATTTTTAACACTTCAAGATTCAACACCAAATTTTTTAGATTATAGTGAGCAAGACCTAGTAAATCATTGGAAAGATAGATGGGTTTTGCCTCGTTTAGAAAAATTAGAACAATCTCTTATTCGGTAGTTCCAGTTCATCATCAATCAGTATTTCAACATTGATGCCGACCGAGCGAGCATATCGCAATAAGATTATCAGCGACGGAATACGAACACCCCGCTCAAAGAGCGTGTTAAATAATTTGTGTAAATGAGTTATTTTGGAAACCGCTGTTGGGCAGCCGGTTTTCAAATATTATAGCGAATTGGTTCATCGCTCCGCTCCAGTTGGCTATCGGCATTGTCCACCGTTT